>Ga0247610_10002344_pt1 | contig 22015 bp, 14 predicted proteins | sample 174DNAGHGhighgp2_FD_193483 | JGI IMG/M metagenome (GOLD analysis project Ga0247610, IMG submission 193483) | Sheep rumen microbial communities from Palmerston North, Manawatu-Wanganui, New Zealand - 1742 DNA GHGhigh gp2 | ecosystem: Host-associated > Mammals > Digestive system > Stomach > Rumen...
TCTCATGGCCGATCACAACGCCGATAGCGCCGTAGTTGAATGCATCATCGGCATTCATGTCAAAGAACGGGTATTGGAGAATACCGGCGGGGAAACAGATCTCATTGGAGGATGGGTTATAATAGGCGTTCACGGTCTGCGGCGTCATATACCATTTGGCCTTGTCCACCGGTTTGCCCAAATAACTCATGCTGTAGTCCTGCTCGAACTTGGCGGCACGTTGTATATTGGCATAATACGTATCTTTGGGATCTACATCCAATGCCGTGTAGTCGCGCCATGTATCGGGATAGCCGATCTTGATGGTGATGGCATTCAGTTTCTCCAGCGCTTTCGCCTTGGTCTCATCGCTCATCCATGTCAGGTTCTCAATGCGGATACCGAGCGCTTTCTGCAGATTCTTCACCAACGCCAGCATACGGGCTTTGTTCTCCTCCGGGAAGTATTTGGCTACATACATCTGTCCTACCGCTTCGCCTAACGTGCCGTTCACAATACCTACTGCGCGTTTCCATAGCGGACTCGGTTCTTCTTTACCCGACAATACCCGGCCGTAGAAATCAAAGTTGGCATTGTATAGCTCGGTCGTCAGATAGCTGGCGGCACCGTCGATAGCCTGCCATGTGAAGAGGGTCTTCAGGTCCTCTAACGGCTCGTCTGCCAACAGTCGTCCTACTTCTTGCAAATGGCGTATCTGACCGACGGAAAGACTGTCCGGAGCAATGCCCACATTCTCAAAATAGACCTTCCAGTCGATCTGCGGAACCAACTCCTGCAACTCAGCGATACTCATCTTGTTGTAGTTGGCGTGCGGGTCGCGTAACTCGACATTCGAGAAAGCGGCCGTAGCAATGCGGGTCTCCAGACGGAGCACGGTCTTGGCGCGTTCTGCGGCATCGGCAAAACCGAAGAGACCGAACATACGCTCCACATGCTTGGTGTATGCCTCGCGGATAGCGGTGGTCTGTTCGTCCGTATCCAGATAATACTCTTTCTCGCCCAAGGCAAAGCCGGCCTGATACTCATTGAGGATATTCATCGAGCTGTTCATCGCATCGGCATCGACGTACATGGCCCAAAGACCGAACTCCATCGCTTTGCCCAATACGGCCGATAACTCTTCACGCGAACGGATGGCGGCGATTTCATCGAGTGTTTTCTGCAACGGGGCTATGCCTTCCTGATCCCGGCGGGCGGTGTCCATAGCCATGTTGTAGAAATCGCCGATCTTCTGGGCTACGGAACCCTGGGCGTGTTTCTTCGCTGCGATGTCCTGGATAAGTCCGTTGACTTGCTCCAGGTTGTTCAACCCGAGTTTGTCGAACGAACCGAAACGGCTGTATTCGGGAGTCAGCGGGTTATTGGCCATCCATCCTCCGCAGGCAAACTGATAGAAGTCATTTTGCGGAATAGCGGTGGTGTCTAAATTGGAAAGATCGATACCTGTTGTCTGTTGTCTTGTGCTGCAAGCTGTTGTCATAAGTGCCATTGCTGCTACTGCAAATAGAATTTTTTTCATATTGTTTATATTATAATCGTTTGATACAAACCAAATGGTGCGTATATTGGTCCTGCTCGGCGCTATAAATGCCGTGTTCATCGAGTTTTTCCACCTTCACCCGTCCGGAGCAGTGAATCACGCGTTCGGGGTCAATCGCGATGCCTACGTGGCTTATCTTGCCGTCATGATGGTCAAAGAACAGCAGGTCTCCGGCTTTGATTTTGGAGGGGTCGGTTATCGACCTTCCTTGGGTGACCTGCTCGCTCGCGTTGCGCAGCAGGTGCTTGCCGAATAGGCTCATGATGACTTGGGTGAAACCGGAGCAATCCATGCCCAATGCATTCTTTCCGCCCCATAGGTACGGCACATTCAGGAAAAAGCGTACCGTTTGCAGCAGATTCTCCTGGGTGAGCGTTTTGGGTTCGGTAATGACCATCGACGGGTCTATCCGGAAACCTACGCCCAATACCTCAAAATAGCCGGAGGAATACCGTGTCAGTCGGGTGCCGGCCGTCAAAGGAATGGTCTGACCGTTGTTTTCGCTTACCGCATAAGCCATCGGGAAAGCTACCAATGCCGCATCTTTGTAGGCTTTTTGGTAATCGCGATACTCTTCGTCCTTCATCGGCGTCACCATCTTGGCGTCCACCCATCCTTCCTGACCGTCTGCCTCAAGGCGCACATACCGCCATCGATCGCTTTCTACTTCCGGCTTTCGACTTTCGACTATACTGCATAATTCGCCGAAGAGCATCTGCGTGTTCTGCTCTGCGCCTTCCCTCGCTTCCGCCCGTACCGGCACTATACTATGTAAAACTATACCCTTCACCTCTCAACTCTCACCTCTCAACTCTCAACTCTCAACTCTCAACTCTCAACTCTCAACTTTTATCACCATACCTCTTTCGGGTGATTGGATTCTTTCTTCGGATAATCAATGGAGTAGTGCAGACCGCGACTCTCTTTGCGTTCCAATGCCTGACGGGTAATCAGGTAACCCACATTGATCATATTACGCAACTCGCAGATGTCTTTCGTGGCCTTCACGCGCTTGAAGAGCGCTTCCGTCTCTTCGTAAAGCAGGTCTAGACGTTCCCAGGCACGGCGTAAGCGCAGATCCGAACGCACGATGCCGACGTAGGTGGACATGATCTGTCCCACTTCTTTGACATCCTGCGCAATCAGTACGCGCTCTTCGTTGCTGAGTGTGCCTTCGTCGTTCCACTCCGGTATTTTCTCGTTGAAATCGTAGTTTTCTATGATGCTGAGGCTATGCTTGGCGGCAGCATCGGCATATACCACGGCTTCAATGAGCGAATTGGACGCCAGGCGGTTTCCGCCATGCAGACCCGTGCATGAGCATTCCCCGACAGCATAGAGACGCCGGATGGAGGACTGTCCGTCCAAGTCCACTTTGATACCTCCGCACATATAGTGCGCGCAAGGTGCCACAGGGATATAATCCTTGGTAATATCAATACCTATGCTGAGGCATTTGGCGTAAATATTCGGGAAATGATGTTTGGTCTCTTCCGGATCCTTATGCGTCACATCGAGGCATACATGGTCGATAGCGTGAATCTTCATCTCGTTGTCGATAGCGCGTGCTACGATGTCACGGGGGGCAAGCGACAGACGCGGATCGTATTTCTGCATGAATTCTTCGCCGTTAGGCAGTCTCAGGATGCCTCCGTAGCCTCGCATGGCTTCGGTGATGAGGTAGGCCGGATGGGTCTCTTTGGGGTTGAACAGACTCGTGGGATGGAATTGCACAAACTCCATATCTTTGACCATTCCTTTGGCGCGATAAACCATCGCGATACCGTCTCCGGTAGCAATCTCGGGATTGGTGGTGGTCGCATACACAGCGCCTGTACCACCGGTGGCCATCAGCGTGATGCGGCTCAGATAGGTGTCGATCTTCTGCGTTTCCGGATTAAGGATATACGCTCCGTAGCACTCGATATCCGGCGTGCGGCGGGTTACCCGTACGCCCAAATGGTGCTGCGTGATGATTTCCACAGCGAAATGATTCTCCAGCACATCGATATGGGGATCGTTTCGCACGGCTTCCATCAGCCCGCGCTGTATCTCAGCGCCGGTGTCATCGGCATGATGCAGGATGCGGAACTCCGAGTGGCCTCCCTCACGGTGCAAATCAAAAGCGCCGTCCTCTTTCTTATCGAAATGAACTCCCCAGTTCACCAGTTCCTCAATCCCTCTCGGCGCATTGCGAACGACCTGCTCTACCGCTGCAGGATCGCTTAACCAGTCGCCGGCAACCATTGTGTCGTGGATGTGTTTGTCGAAATCATCTACGAGAAGATTGGTAACGGATGCAATGCCTCCTTGCGCTTTGGCCGTGTTGGCTTCCTCCAGCGACGTCTTGCAGCATAAGGCAATCGTGTATTTTCCGGCGCGTGCCACTTTGAGGGCAAAACTCATGCCTGCCACACCTCCGCCGATAATCAGAAAATCGTACTTTTTTACCATGGTTATTATTGTTCTGTACGCAGTTGCGCACTTTTGCGCTGCAAAAGTACTGCTTTTTTTTGAATTATGCAAATTTTCTTCAATTTTGCACTCTTTTTGGCTCGTTTTATGATGCTTTGCATAGCGAAAAGACGCTAAACGACGCTCCACGGAATTTTTTCATGGCGTGCAGGCAGGCGTTGGCCGTTTCGCCGGTTGTTATCAGATCGTCCACCAATAAGATATGTTTGTGATACATCTGTTCCGGATGATTGACGGTGAAAGCCTCGGATACATTTTGCTTGCGTTCGTCTCCTTTCTGCAGCGCCTGTTTGGGGGTGTTGCGCGACCGGACTACATGCGTGGTGTCAATCGGAATACCGGTTACCTCACTGATCCCCCTGGCAATATATTCCGACTGGTTATAACCGCGTTCCCGAAGACGTTTCGGGTGGAGCGGTACAGGCATAATTATGTCGATTCCATCGAAGAAATCCGAGTATTGAAACTCCATCGCAGCCTGCCTTCCGAGGTAGTAGGCTATTTCCGGCTGGTCCGCATATTTCATCTTGTGTATAAGGCCTTGTATGGGGGTGTCTTTTTCGTAGAACAGGAAAGCTGCTGCGCGGTTCAGATGCATCACTTTGCTCTCGGTCAGTGTCATCTCGGTGATGTTTTGACGCAACGTATCCTGCTCCGTTCGGGGCAGGATACGTAAGCAGTCCGGACATATTATCTCCTTGCTTTGCTCGCCGATATACTTGCCGCACATCCGGCAGGTATGGGGAAAGAAAAGACTAAAGAGTGACACCGTTCTTGAAGATAGCTATCTCGTGATAGCCGTTTTTCTCGTTGTTGGTCTTGCTGCCGTTGGCCACTTCGATCACATAGTCCGCAAAGCGTTTCGCCACTTGTTCCATCGGCTCGCCTTCGGCGATAACGCCGGCGTTGAAATCAATCCAATTGGGTTTGTTGTGGTATAAATTGGAATTGGTCGAGATCTTCATGGTCGGCACATAGGTACCGAACGGCGTACCGCGACCGGTGGTGAAAAGCACCATATGGCATCCGCAGGAAGCGAGTGCGGTAGATGCTACAAGGTCGTTACCGGGTGCAGAGAGCAGGTTCAGACCTTTCACTTGCAATCGCTCGCCGTATGGCATCACGCCGCGTACCAGCGATGCGCCGCATTTCTGGGTGCAACCGAGTGCTTTGTCTTCCAGCGTCGAGATACCGCCGGCTTTGTTGCCCGGACTCGGGTTCTCGCCTACCGGCTCACCATGACTCAGGAAATAATCCTTGAAATCATTGATGAGCGAAACGGTCTGGTCGAATAGTTCGCGGTTGGCGCAGCGGTCCATGAGGATCGTCTCTGCGCCGAACATCTCCGGCACTTCGGTCAGTACGGTTGTGCCGCCTTGCGCTACCAGCCAGTCGGACAGGCAACCGAGCAACGGGTTCGCCGTGATGCCGCTGAAGCCGTCACTTCCCCCGCATTTCAGGCCTACGCGCAGTTCGCTCAATGGCACCGGTACGCGTTTGTCATGCTGCGTCTTTGTATAAAGTTCACGCAAGATAGGCATGCAGTATTCCACTTCGTCGCCCTGGATTTTCTGCGTGGTAACGAATCGGATACGGTCCTCGTCTATCTCGCCGCAGAACTCCTTGAATACATCCGGCTGATTGTTCTCGCATCCTAACGAAACAACAAGGATAGCACCAGCGTTCGGGTGATGAATCATGTCGCGCAGAATCTTCTTCGTGTTCTCGTGGTCGTCGCCAAGCTGTGAGCAACCGTAGTTATGGGGGAAGGCGAAGATATTGTTTGCGCCGGTCTCCTGACGCAGCCGCTCGGCACATTTCTGGATGATACCGTTCACACAACCCACGGTAGGAATGATCCATACCTCATTGCGGATACCTACCTGTCCGTCTTTGCGGCGAAAACCCATAAAAGTCCTGTTTTCATCGGGAATATTCAGCACAACCTCTTTCGGGTGATACTCATACGAAAGCAGTCCGGCAAGATTGGTCTTGATGTTATTCTCATTCATCCAACTGCCCGCTTTCTTGGCCTCGCGCGCATGCCCGATAGGGAAACCGTACTTGATTACGTTCTCGCCCTGCGCAAGATCTTGGATGGCTATCTTATGGCCGGCAGGCACGTCTTCCAAAACGGTGATCTGCTTGCCGTCCACTTCAATAACCGCGCCTGCAGACTGCGGCTGTATAGCTACAACCACATTATCCGCAGGGTTGATTTTCAGAATATTGGTCATAAAAATCAAAAATCTTAAATCTCAAATCTTAAATTATAAAATACTCTTCACCGTCTCCAGCATGCCTTTTTTCTCGATGGAATCAAGGAAATTGACTACCATGTCGGTCAAGCCCGGGATTTTGTTGAGGTCCTCTTTGGATTCTTTCCAGATGATGTCGGTCGCGCCGAGCACACCTTCTGCTACTTTGCGTTTGTCGCCGGTAGCCCAGAGCTCTTTCAACAGGTCCATGATCTCCTGTGCATCATTCGGCTGGATCGGAGCGCCGTCGGCGCGAACACCGCCCTTGTAGTACGTAATGATAGCAGCCAGACCGAGTACCAGACCCTTCGGCAACTCGCCTTTACGCTCCAAGTAAACCTTCAGACCCGGCAGGTCGCGTGTCTCGAATTTCGGGAACGAGTTGAGCATGATGCTTGTCACTTGGTGATCAACGTACGGGTTGTTGAAACGCTCCAGCACACTCTCACCGTAAGCCTTCAGTTCGTCTTTCGGCAGGTTGAGCGTCTCCAGCAACTCCTCGAACATCACTTTGTGGATATACTTGCCGAGAATCTCATGGTTGCAGGCATCGCGAACGATGTTTACGCCGCTCAGATAGGTCACCGGACTCAATACGGTGTGCGGGCCGTTGAGAAGCGTCACTTTGCGCTCGTGGTACGGTTTCTCGCTCTCGGCGATGAGCACGTTCAGACCGGCTTTGTTGGCAGGGAACTCGGCCTCCAGTTCGGCGATACTCATGTTCTCCGGTTTCTCGATTACCCAAAGGTGGAAAATCTCGGCTTGTACAACGAGGTTGTCGTTATAGCCCACTTTCTCCTGAATCTCTGCGATATCCTTGCGCGGGAAGCCCGGTACGATACGGTCCACGAGGGTGGCGCATACATAGTTGTATTTCTCGAACCACTCTTTGAAACCTGCGTAGTCAGCGCCGAAATCGTCTTTCCACAACTCGATATACTTGCGGATACAGTCTTTGAGATGGTGTCCGTTGAGGAAGATGAGCTCGCACGGCATGAAGATCAGACCCTTGGACGGGCAGCCGTTGAAGGTCTTGTAGCGGCGGAAGAGCAGCTGAACCAACTTGCCCGGATAGGAAGAAGCGGGAGCGTCCGAGAACTTACATGCGGGATCAAAAGTGATACCGGCTTCGGTGGTGTTCGAGATAACGAAACGGATCTCCGGCTGCTCGGCAAGCGCCATGAAGGCGGCATTCTGGCTGTACGGGTTGAGGGCGCGGCTGATGACGTCGATGCGCTCGAGTGAGTTCACTGCTTCGCCTTTGAGACGACCCTGCAGGTTCACGTGGTACAAGCAGTCCTGACCGTTGAGCCACTCTACCATACCTTTCTCGATCGGCTGAACGACGGCTACCGAACCGTTGAAGTTCGTCTTTGCGTTCATGTTCCATACAATCCAGTCTACGAATGCACGGAGGAAGTTACCCTCACCAAACTGAATGATCTTCTCGGGAGCGACGCTCTTCGGCGCGGTCCACTTGTTTAATGCTTTTTTTGCCATAATGGATAAATTGTTTTTTATGTTGTTAATGTGATTTTTCTGCCGTTCAGGCGGCATAGCCGCCATTTAGCGCTGCAAAGTTACTGAAAATATTTGGAATATGCAAGCAAACGAGATTTTTATTCGCATTTCCGTCAATTTTTCCACATAGAACTTGCATTTGTCCCAAGAGCAAATTTTAAGATTTTGCTATCTTCGCTTTGCAAAATGAATATATTTTGTGTTAATTTTCCCGTTTTTCTTTGTCATATCAAAAAAAAGCAGTACCTTTGCGCCGCTTTTTATCGATGAGCGAGTGCGTATGTGCGTACAAGCCGTAATTATTAGAAGCGAAGGCATAACGTAAAAAATCAAAATATATGAAAAAGTATTTATCAATTTCAGCAATGGTGCTTCTCGGCCTTTTAACCGGTATGGGCACTATGCGAGCAATTAACATTTCCGGTATGACGGACGAGGAGGCAGAGACGATGGCCTTCTGGGCGCGACTGACGGCAAAACCGGCTACAACTACCAATGGTAGCGGTAAGGTGTATGTGGTGTCGCAGGAGAACTATTCCGGCGATCCGGATGACGGCGATTATGTGGCGCAATCGTATGATGAAGGATGGAGCGATATCTTCTTGGCTTCCAGTCTTATCAATGCAGATGCACAATTCCGTACATTTGCCAAAGCAGATGATGGTTCGTATTTCACAGGTTGGTCCTTTACCGACGGCTATACGGATCTCGGAACGGAAAGTAGCAATTTCTGGGTAGAAGTAACTCCGTCTGCAACGAAGGGGCATGCTAATATTCGTAATTATAATCTCTATGCAGCTTTCTTGCCCGTTCAACTCGTGTCCTACCAGATGGCGAGCGGTTCGCAAGTAGTAGCAGATGATGATGAGGACGGAGTTTGGACTTGTACGCAGACGATTAAATTCCGTGCAGAGACCCCGGGTTTCTGGGCGCTTAGTTCGACGGACGATGTACGCCACTTCAAACGTCCGGTGGTTACGAAAAAAGCAGGTACGACGGGTACTTGGGAAATCGGTGATGCAGAATGGATATCCATGGGGGCCGGTCAGAATGTATCCTTCTTTGGGGAACATGCAGAGTTGACTGTTCCTATCGTATTTACAGCTCCGAATGGCGATGCGAACGAATATGCCGCTACCTTGACGCTTGAAACGTACGCTGGCGTGAAAATGACGGCATATCTATATGCACGTAGAACGGAAGCAGGTGCGCAGGCAATCCGCTACAATAAATCGAAAGTGTATGAAGATGCAGGTGATCTCTCTGCTATGTTGAATGGTGCAGATGCCGATGATATTATCAAACTGAACGGCAATTATAGCGATGCTGTATATATCAACAAGAATATCACCTTCGACCTTAACGGTTATGAGTTGAGCAATACTCTGAGGGTTAGCGGCGGCAATGTGACGATTGCCTATAGCGCATTCGGCGGTGCTGCTAATTCTTTGTTGGTAACCGGAGGCAAGGCTGTTCTTAATGGAGGTTCATTCGGAATGCTAACTATCAGTTCCGGCGCAACGGTAGAGCAGAATGGTGCTACGATTACCGGACCGACTAATAATAATGGTACGCTCACCACGACGGATGGTATTTTCCGTGGCGAATTAACCTCGAGCAAAACATTGACGGTAAACGGCGGTACGATCAATAACGAAAGTGGAGCGGCTATTACTGTAACTGGCGGAATAGCGCAGATTAAGCGGGGAACTATCTCTGGTCTGACATATGGTGTGCGGACTACAGGAGGTGCGACGACGATAGAAAAACTGGCGGTTGTAAGCGGCAATACTAAATCCCTGAATGGTGCAGGCGGAACGCTGACGGTGAACAATGGTAAGTTCTCGAATCCGAACAAGTTCGCCGATGGGGAGATCACCTTCAAGTCCGCGTATTTCAAAACCGATGCTGCGAATATAGCTTCTGCGTATGAGAAGCAGCAATGGCGTAATACGGCTGGTCCCGAGTTCCGCGACGGATATCTCTATTTCGTAGGAGACCAAGACGCAGCGCAGGCATCGAATGTCAGTGTATGCCGGATCGGTAATACTTCTTATAGTTCCTTGGAGGAAGCCCTCGCATTCGCCAATAACTCCGGTCAAGATGTTATCATCATCATGGAGAATGATTATACGTTGAAAGCCGGTTATTATACCTTACCGTCCAATGCAACGCTTATTGTGCCGATGTCGAATGATCAAGAAGTGGATAATCGGGTTGTACCGCGTAGCACAAGCGGTACTCCTGCTCCTGTTTCGTTCCGCAAACTGATCTTTGAGGATGGCGTGAATATGGAAGTGGCTGGCACGCTCGAAGTGAGCTGTACACAATATGGTAGCGATGAGACGATGGGTATTCCGGGTGGTAACTATGGTCATTTGATTCTGAAACCCGGTAGTCACATGACCATCAACAACGGTGGTTATCTGCGTGCATGGGGATTCGTTACCGGTGACGGAACGAAAGATGCAGAAGGCAATTATCTTTCCGGTGAGATTGATGTGCGTCGTGGCGGTTCGGTGCATGAGATGTTCCAGATGGGCGACTGGAAAGGTGGAGATATCTCCTTCACCATCGCGATGGAAATCCCGGGCATGAATCCGTGTTGGCGCGATATGGCGCATCTCTTCCCGATTTATACCTATTTCATTCAAAACGTAGAATCGCCAGTGAAATACCATCCGGGTGCTTCGCTTATCTGCGCTACTTCGGTCAATGTGGCAGGTAGCATCAATGCCTATGCCAATGACATCAAGGTGGTAGGTAAGGTAGGTGAGCCGGCTATGTTCTTGATGGACGAGAAGGCGGATGCAGAGAATACATGGGTACGCAAATACTATGATGCCAAGAAAGACCAACAGGTTTATGAAGTTAATAGTGGCGCAAAACTGGGGTCGATGGTAATTAACCTCGGCGAAGTGCCTGCTGGAATGATTAAACCTGGTACACCGGGTACATTGAATCTGGTATTGGATTCCCGTAAGTTCGTGTTGCCGCTTACCAGTAACTTCAAAATTCACCTACTTTCCGGTTACATGGAGTTTACTCAGAGCACCTCTTGCCTGCCGGGTATGGAAGTGGAAGTGGATAAGGAGTCCGAAGTGGCAATCGTTAAGAACACTGATGCTACAATCGTTTCCGGCGCGCTCTATTTCTATGATGCCGACCAATGGAGTTTCCAAAATAACCAAGCTAAAGGTTATGTCGGCAACAGCGGAAAGTTCGGTGCTATCGTACGCTATTCTCCCACTTGGGATTTGCGTACAAATGGTGAAACGAAGCGACCGAATGTGCGAGACATCAGTTCTCCTGCCACGATCGGAGACGCCATTCTCAATGTACATGGTACTTTCCGTATGGGTAAGAATTGTGCGGTGTATACGACATGGTCAAAAGACATGAGCACATTCGGCTTGGATAATAGCGAGAACGCATCCGGCGGCGCAAGTATCATCTCTTCCAACGAAGATGCCGGTACCTTTATCTTTGATGCCGATGCTCCAGCATTTGATGGAATCCATATGAGCGGAATGAATATCACCGGCTTCGGTCCGAACGTTATTGTTAATTATGACCATAATGATTATGGTTTGGGTTCGCAGTATCCTGTTCGAATCCCGACAGTCATGAATCAAAGTACTCCAACCCCTGTGTTCGGCTTTGAGCTCTGTACGTCTGCCAAACTGAGGAACGGTAATGGCACATTTGCCGTAACAGATGGTACGGAGGCTGGCAAGTCGTATTGCTATATGAACGACCGCTGGACGCTGATGGAAGTGGCGGGAGAGAACAAATGTTTCATGAAGGATAATTACGGTACATTCTATGCCAAACCGGCTGAGTATGTGGCAGTGAATGCTACCTATGATGACGTGAATTACGTGATGGTCGGCAATGATGACCATACCTTCAGCGATAAAGATGGTGCAGGTCGTCTCTTTATCCTCATGGATGACTGCCAATGGTGGGAAGTAGAGAAGAAAGACAACCTCTACCATTGTGTCCATCCGGAGAATGACACCTATTATTATTGGGATGAGGATGAAGAAATGTGGATGGAGCAGCGCTTTACCATTACCTGGCTCAACTGGGATGGATCGGAAATCAAGTCTTATATCTACAATCCTGTGACGGGAAAGCCGAGCGAAGTGGCTTATAGCGTTACTTATGGAACGATGGCGGAATATCTCGGTTCGAACCCGACGCGTCCTGCAAACATTGACTATACCTATGATTTCACGGGTTGGACTCCTGCGTTGGGTAAGGTAACGAGTAACGTTACTTATACTGCGACTTATAAGGAGCAGCCTCGTAAATATACCATCGTCTTTACCACCGAAGGTGGCGTAGAGATCGAGCGTCATTTCTTGACGCACAATGAGTTACCTGTTTGCGATAATGTGCCGACTCAAACGGGCTTCACGCTTCAATGGGAACCGGCGCTGGCTGCGGTTACGGGTGATGCTACCTATCGCGCTACCTGGTTGCCGGAACCGCCTGCAGAGTATGCGATTCGTTTCGTGGATTATGATGGTACGGAATTGCAAAGCGGGCTTGTGGAAGTAGGTGAACTGCCGGAATACAATGGTGCTGAACCTGCCAAGAAGCAGACCGACTATGCTTCCAATAAAGAGTTCTCCTATATCTTCGATCATTGGTCGCCTAATGTATCGAAGGTGACGCAGGCTATGACCTATACCGCAGTGTACCGCGAAGAGGCTAAGACCTATACGGTAACCTTCAGGAACGAAAATAACTCTATTATCGAGACCCGTTCCTATCATTATGGTGAAACGCCTGTCTGCACGAACCCGCCGACTAAACCTAATACGGCGGAATGGACCTATCAGTTGGCTTGGACTCCGCAGATTCAGGCGATAGTAGGTGATATTGATCCGGAGACTCCGATTGTCTATACGGCGGATTTCGAGACGCTGAAGCAGAAGAATAAATACTCCGTTACGCTGAAGAGCAATCCTTCCGGCGCAGCTGTCCTGACCGGTGCCGGTTTGTATGAATACAGCACTGCAGCCGATGCCGTTTCGATAGCGGTAACGAATATCACCGACGGCTATAACTTCATCAACTGGAGCGATGACAATACAAGCAAGTCTCGTACGATGGCTATCACGGCTGATATTGAACTGGTGGCGAACTTTGAGTGTCCGGATTGCGATAAAGTCAACATCGTTTGGAAGAATTGGGATGATTCGGAATTAAAGACCGTAAGCCAGGCCAAGGGAACGGCAACTACCTATCCGGGAGCTACGCCTACCAAGCCGGCTACGGCAGACTCGACCTATACTTTCGATGGTTGGTCCACATCGCTGGGTGGCGACAGAGCCTATAAGAACGGTATGACGCCAAAGGCGGCGGATGGTGGCGCTATGTATTATGCGCACTTCACAGCAACGTCTATCCCGAATCTGACGGTAGAAAGCGGTTCCACCACGGTACTCAGTAGCCCAGTTACATATCAAAATCTCATTCTAACCTCCAATGGTACCAGCTCCGGTCAGTTGCTCGGACAGGACTACCTGACCCTTACCGGCAAGGCATACTTTGATTTTGCTGTCAATGCCAAAGCACGCCTTTGGTATCAGGTGGCTGTTCCTTGGCAAGTAGATGCTCGTACGGGTATATCTGTCAACGGCCGCACACTCCGCTTGGGTAGGGACTTCGACGTGATCTATTATAATGGCCAAGAGCGTGCTGACAATCATATCAACAAGGCATGGTCGTATGTTGAGGATGATGTTGAGAAGAAGATGATGTATCCGGGTCAGTTGTATATGATTATGATATTGAGTGATGCACCGGTTATCCGCTTTGCAAAGGCAGATGGCGCAGGCCTGTTAACCACCCAAACTTCGGTAACCAAATATAATTCGGATGTAGAGGGCGATAAGGGATGGAATGCGGTATCGAACCCGGCTCTCTTCCATGCCTATGTGAATCCGGGTGTGTCTTTAGGTCAGGTATATATCCCGGGAGAGGATAGATATAAGCCGATTTCTATGAGCGGTGCCAAGATGGTAGTAGGTCAAGGTGCATACGTTCAGGTAGATACCAACAAGGATATTGAAGTAAGTTATGGTGGTACATATAGTGCGGCTGCTCCTGCGCCTCGTCGTGCGGCAGCAGAGTCCGCAAATGCCAAGTTTGAGGTACGTATAGCGCCGATTAACAAAGAAGAAACAGACCTTGTATTTGTAGAAACGGATGCGACTAAGACCCCGGATGCTTATACGGTAGGTATGGATCTTGCGAAGATGGGAGTAAGTACACGGGCTGCGCAGATGTGGGTAAATCGCTATGATAAGCAACTCTGTATGAATACGATGGCGCCTATAGACGGTAAGGCAGATTATCCGCTCGGAATCTTTGCGCCGGAGGATGGCGAGTATTCGATTAGTATCTTGCGTACAGGAGTAGAGCAACCGAGTGACCTCTATCTGACGCTGGATGGCGAGATTATCTGGAATCTCTCAAAGAATGCTTACACGGCGCAGTTAGAGCAAGGCACCACCTCTCGTTACGGTCTGCGCACAGTAGCGAAAGCACCGCAGATTACCACCGAAATAGAAACGATAGTGGATAGTGAAGGTAAGGTCATCAAGGCGGCTAAGGTGCTGATAGACAATCATGTGTACATCATTCGAGATGGTAAACTCTATACCATTACCGGATCGCTCGTGCGCTGATTACTGACAACTGAATACTGAACACTGAAAACTCATAATAATATGAAAAAGAACTATATTGTTCCTCAAGTTGAGGAAATGCCCATGAAGGCAATGGGCGGAATTATGAAAACCAGTGGAGAGACTCCTGTTGGTCCGGCTCCAGCTCGTCATCCTGGTGACTTCATTGAATAACGGCGAAAAATCTCATGTGCTCTAAGGCATATGGGATTTTTTGCACTATGCCTATGAAACAAATACGTATATACGGCTTATTGCTGTTGCTCTTGATGTCCATGATGGCATGGGGGCAAGAGATGTCGGTCGCGGAGCGCAATGCCGCGCAAGGCTTCAATGACACCATCGACCGCCTCGCTCCGGATTTTGTACAAGTCAGTTTATGCATTGCAGATCCTACAACGCCTGCTCAAGACCATTCGGGAATAGCCGGTCATGCTTTTTTGCGGCTGCAATGCCCGATATTTGGTTTGGATTATTGCTTTAGTTATGAGAGTGAAATAATAAAAGGGCAGTTATGGAAATTGATCACGAATCAATTAAAGATGGGAATGAGAGCCATTCCAACAGAAATGTATATCTCTGATTACCGAGAATGGCATCGTATGGTTCATGAGTATCATATCAACATGCCTCCAATGGCAGAACAAAGGTTGTGGGGAATTATGGATGACCACATGATGACAGAGCGAGAAGTACATCGTGATGTCATTGCTTTTGGATGTGCTAATACTATAGTGCGATATGTAGAAGAAGCATTGTTTCCTGATACAATATCGTATATATGGCCAGAGAAATTTTATGTGCAATCTATGGAAGAAATTGTAGAGGGGCAATTGTCGAACTATCCTTGGGAACTTTTTTTATTGAATTTATTTGATGGGAATGGTTTGAAAGACTTAAAGACTCCTAAGCAGAAATTAGTTTACCCAATGGACTTGATTGATGTGTGGTCTAAATCTATGATTAATGGAGAACCGATGTTAGAATATGTAGGGGATCTTGTGGAGGCTGAACCGGTTGTTGTGCAAAGACCGTGGTTTACTCCGCAAGTGTGCGGAATAACCTTATTGCTGATATGTGCAGGTTGTATCATTGGTGCGCTTGTTCGGAAGCGTAAGAAATAACCAATCTCCAATGTCCAATTTCCAATCCCCAATAAAAAAGTACCCTCTGTTGCCTTTTTCGCAACTTGTCTATGAAGTTACACGATGGATACCGATTATATATCGGTTTCCGGCCACTTTGCGTTGGAAAGACGGAGCCAAAGAGAAAGAACGCATAGAGCATGCAGTAAGAACGGCGGTAGCCAATCATCCGGTTTTTCAAATGTGGGTAGATTGGAAAGGGAGACACTATGCTTTGCCGCTCAAAGATATATTACATGGTAAGTACCATGATATAGACCTATCCATTAATGGAGAAGATCTCCTTATTCAGATGTCATTTAGCAGGATATTAGGTGATGGTAAAAGTGCAGAGATTTTGCTGGAGGATATTCGCCGTGCGTACGAAGGCTTACCTTTAGAAACGGATGATTATTGGGGATATGTGGCGCGCTATGAGCAACAAAAAAGTAGCTCTCATTATCGAATCAGCCATGATTGGCTGATCAAGGAGTTCGCCGATGAGAGCGTGCTTGTTCGTCCGACTATAGACCGAAAATGGTTACCTACGATTTTACCGCCGAAAGCAGGACTATATACGGATAATTATTCAGACTTGCTGGATGATATTTTAACTATTAAAGAGAAAGAGCATCTTCCATTGGATGGTATTTTCTCTCTCTGCGTAGCATTATCCATTGCTGAGTATTGTGGCACAGACGATGCGGCGCTCACATGGGCATATGAGGGGCGCGAAACAGAAGATGAACAGCGCATCTTCGGTAGCCTGCATCGCGATATTCCGTTTAAGATAAATCAAAAATCAAAAATCATAAATCATAAATCGGATTTGATTCGTGAAACACGGAATCAAATCCGCTCCGGTATCGCACATAGCGATTATCCCTATACGATGACGGCGCCTTATAACAAGCGTTGGAACTATGCAGTGAATGTACTGCGGGTAAATGATGTGAAGGATATGCTATGCGCTGTAAATCTACCAATAGAAATAGTATCTATCCCGGAGCCCAAATATGCCTATGCGCTTTTGGACGTAGAGATCCATGAGCACGCGGAGGATATGTCGCTCTATTTCCGCTACTCCGCTACCCATTATAAAGAATCCTCAATCCGCCGCTTTGCGGCATTGGTACGCAAATATGTGGAATGGCTCCTGGAAGAATAGTTCGTCATCCCGTCATTACGTCATTACGTCATCCCGAAAAATGAACGCCCTTATAAATAATATACCCCTCCGCGCTTTGCTTGAGCAGTCGCTTTTGCAAGCCGCTATCGCTAATCCGCATCGGGAGACGAATCCCGTGCGGACAATAGACCAGTGGCTTGCTTATATAGAGCGCTTTGCGCATATGATGCCGTGGCAGGGGATGGATATTGGTGAGGATGCTTCGTTCTTCCGCCGCATTGACCAGAATATAGGCTATTTCTATTTCCTGCTCGATCAGCCTCTGGATGCGCTGCGCGACAAGGGCTACATCTATCCCTCGCTTCAGTACGAACCCCGAGTCGCGGCGTGGCTTAAGGACTATAATACAACTTGGGGTAAATACCTCAGTAGTCCGGATAGCTGGAGCGACTCCTATTATAATCTCGCGCGTACGGACGCGCGTTTTGAACTCGATACCGATCGCTACGAATCGCCTTCCAACTGGCATTCCTGGAACGACTTCTTCGGGCGAAGACTCCGTTCGGAATTACCTAATCCCGTTATCACGTCATTCCCTCATTCTCTCATTCCCTCATTCACTCATTCATTCATCAGCCCTTGCGATGGCGAAATCGCTTTTGCCCCGGTAAAGACCGCTTCTATCGCTAACTGGCTGGATTTGTTAGGCGATAGCCCGTATAGAACTTGTTTTGAGGGCGGCGAGACGACGCATATTGTCCTCGATGTCTTTGATTATCATCGTTTCCATGCACCGTGCGATGGTATGGTCTTGGAATGCAAAACCATTGAGGGCATCCATGCCGGAGGAGGTGTGATTATATGGGATGAGGCGCAGGGTAGGTACCGTTATGACCAACTCGGCGTCACGGATTTCCAAATGCTTGAGACGCGTGGAGTTTTAGTATTGGATACGCCCGACTTCGGCAAAGTCGCCCTTGTCGCCGTAGGCGTCCAGCAAGTCTCTTCCATCCAATGGACTTTCATAAATCATAAATCTGAAATCATAAATCATAAATTAACTCAGGGTACTGAGTTAGGCTGTTTCCTCTTCGGCGGCAGCGACGTCGTCCTTTTCTTTGAACCCGGCAAGGCACCGCATATGTCGCCTAAATCCGTCAAAGCAGGCGATCCTCTAATTCCTAACCCCTAACCCCTACACTATACACTGATTACTGAACACTGAAAAATCGCAGCAAAAAGCGAATTTTTTTGTGAAATCCTTGCATATATCAAAAAAAAGCAGTACTTTTGCACAAGTTTCCGAAAAATACGGAAGGATTTTTAAAATGTTTCCTATATATTTGGATGAAATTTGAAACTTTATGGCAAAAAAGGAATTATTAAAGACATTAATCGCGCTGACACAAGCGGAATTGCCGTTTAATCGTATGGAGCGCGATGTGATAATACCTGAGAATCCGGATAGTATAATTACCGTTCCAGGTGTGCGTCGTGCCGGTAAATCATCCTTACTCATGTTAGCTGTAAACAAATTGTTAGCATCGGGAGTGAAGCGCGAGCAGATACTTTGGGTGAACTTCGATGATGAGCGTTTATCCGGCATGCAGACAGAGGAGCTGGATGAAGTGCTAAGTGCCTATCGTGAAATGTTCCCGGACGTGAACCTTAAGGAAGTATATATGTTCTTTGATGAGATACAGAACATCATAGGTTGGGATCTGTTTGTGCTACGTGTCTTCAAATCATATTGTCCACATGTATATGTCACCGGAAGCAATGCTAAATTGCTATCCAAAGAGATATCTACGGCTTTGCGCGGATGGACTCTTGATTATGAGATGCTGCCACTAAGTTTTTCCGAGTACTGTCGTTTCACCAGCGTAAATGCGCATAGCTACTTAGAGAGCGATAAAGCCAAACGATATGCAGCGATGGAGAACTATCTACATAGTGGCGCATTTCCGCAAGTGGTATTGACACCGGATAAATCGACCAAGTTGAAGCGTTTGCAGGGATATTTCAACACGATGCTGCTGCGTGACTTGGCTGAGCGCCACAAAATAAAGAATATTGAAGGTTTGCGCTATTTTCTCAAGCGCATCATGCTCAATCTGACAAAAACAACCTCCATAAACGGCATCTTTAACGATATGCGTTCCAGTGGCGCCAATGTTAACAAGGATGATCTGTATGACTGGGCTGAATGGGCTGTGGAGGTGTACATGTTTGTGCGTTACCCGAAATATAGCGCTTCGCTTGTGAAGGAGAACCAATCACTTCGTAAGTACTACGTGATCGACACTGGTATGCGTCAGGCTGTGCTGATGCCGCAATCAACAGACAATGGCAAGTTACTGGAGAACCTTGTGGCGCTTGATCTATTCCGTCGTCGCGGCGAGGAACGTAAGATATTCTATTGGATGGAAAAGCATGAATGTGACTTTGTGGTACAGCGGGAAGATCACGTGGAAGAGTTGATACAGGTGACATGGGATATGACCGATGAGGAGACGTATAAACGTGAGATTGAGGGAATAAAAGAGGCTGCAAGAGGAACGAAGTGCGATAAACTTACTATTGTCACGCGCGACCAGAAAGAAACGATAGAGGAAGACGGGTATCGTATCGAGGTCGTAGGAATAGAAGAGTGGCTAATACGTGAAAGATGTCTCTCGGCTGAATACTGACAACTGATTATTGAAAACTGATTACTGAATACTGAATACTGATTACTGAATACTGATAACTTCTTATGAAACGCTATGCATTAGTTACCGGCGCAAGCCGGGGAATAGGAAGAGCAATCGCCATTGAATTGGCGAAGGACGGATGTTCCATCTTGCTCAATTACAAATCCAATCACGATGCGGCTCAGGAAGCTAAACGCCTCATCGAGCAAGCCGGAGGCGAGGCGGAACTTATGCCCTTTGATGTTAGCCAACCCGATGCCATCAATGCGGCATTGGATGCCTGGTTCGCTGCCCACCCGAATGACTATATTGACGTGCTGGTCAACAATGCCGGCATCGTGGATGATGAGATTATGCTGGCGATGGAGCCGGAGCAATGGCATCGTGTAATAGATGTGAACCTCAACGGCTTCTTCTATTGCACCCGCCGTGTGATTGAAGGTATGGTGATCAACCATCATGGACGGATTATCAATATATCTTCTATTGCGGGGCAGGTTGGTTTCGCCGGGCAAGCGCATTACGCTGCCGCTAAAGCGGCGTTAATAGGCGCTACGCGGTCTTTAGCAATAGAATTAGCGCCAAAACAGATAACGGTTAATGCCGTTGCTCCGGGTGGAGTAGATACGGATATGAAAAAAGATGAGGAATTACGAGGAATTAAAAGTCTTGTTCGCGATATCCCGATGCGCCGCCTTGGTAAACCCGAGGAGGTTGCCTATTTAGTCTCTTTCCTTTGCAGCGACCGAGCCAACTATATCTCCGGCCAAGTAATTGGCATCAACGGTGCTGCTCTATAATTGAATACTGACCACTGATAACTGAATACTGACCACTGATAACTGAACACTCCCAATGAAACGTGTCGTAGTAACAGGAATGGGCATATGGTCTTGTCTTGGGCAAGACTTGCAGGCTGTCACTGAGAGTCTTAAGCAGGGCCGCTCCGGCATTATATTTGAACCGAAACGCATCGAATATGGACTCCATTCTGGCTTGGTGGGCAGTGTTCCTCGTCCGGATTTAAAACCGCTATTGCCTCGTAAGTTCCGCGCTACGATGTCTGAAGACTCCGAATATGCCTATATGGCCGCTCGTCAGGCATTAGAGCAAGCTGGTATTTCTGATGAGTACTTGCGTCTAAATGAAGTGGGAGCAATTTTTGGAGAAGATTTAAATACTCACTTAATAGAGCGTAATATTATAATGGAAGAGTCGCATGACTCCCTTATGTTAGGTCCTAATTGTATCTTTAGAGAGGAAATATCTTCAGTTTCGATGAATCTTAGTACAATATTTCATCTTAAGGGTATTAATTTTTGTATAGGAGCAGCATGTGCCAGTAGTAGTCATGCAATAGGTGTCGCTACTATGTTTATTCGATATGGAATGCAAGATGTTATTATTGTAGGAGGAACTTGTACTTTAGATATGATAAATGCGGCAGCTCCAGATGCGATAGATGCTGTTTCACGCCGTAACAATGCTGCAGAAAAGGCTTCTCGTCCTTTTGACCAAGACCGCGATGGTATGGTGCCTTCAGGAGGAGCAGCGGCTCTTGTTCTGGAAGAATACGGACATGCGAAAGCGCGTGGGGCAACGATTTTTGCTGAAGTATGCGGGTATGGTTTCTCTTCCAATGGCATAGAAGGTATTTCTATGCCCTCTGCGGAGGCAGAGTACATCGCCATGAAGCGTGCTTTGGATGATGCCGGGTTGCAACCCTCCGATATAGATTATGTCAATGCGCATGGCACATCTACAATAATCGGCGACATCGAAGAAGCGAAAGCCCTCACGCGTCTATTAGCATCACCAATTATCAATCATCAATCATCAATCATCAATAGGAAACCATATGTTTCGTCAACGAAATCCATGACTGGACATGAGAATTGGATGGCGGGAGCCAGCGAGGCGGTGTATTCCATCCTCATGATGCAGAATAATTTCGTAGCACCGAATATCAATCTGGTAAACGTCATTGACGAAGCCAAAGACCTCAATATCGTCCGTGAAACGATTTATACCCCCATCCGTACCGTCCTCTCTAATTCCTCCGGCATGGGTGGTACCAATAGCGCATTAGTATTTAAAAAGATATAATTATGGATAAACAAGAAATTCAAGAGAAGGTAAATGCCTTTTTAACAGATCGCTTGGAGTATGAACCAAGCGCGGTTAAGCCTGAGGCAGAACTTAAACGTGACCTTGGTATGACATCGCTCGATGCCGTAGAAACGGCCATCTTCATCAAACGTACCTTCGGCTTCCAACCCGAACGAGGTGCCATCAAGACCCTTATTACCCTCCAGGATCTCTACGATTACATCGAAAAAAATAGCTGACCACTGATAACTGATAACTGATAGCTGACCACTGATGACTGAAAACTACTTAAATATCCTCGCGGAAACCATCCGCTCTAACTGGGACCAACCTGCCCTCACAGATTTCTACCTCACTGAAGATGGTACTGCGCAGGACACCTCGCGCGGCAATCATTATACCTACGGCGAGATGTATCAACAAATGCTGTGGCTTGGCGAAGTATTTGCGGCTCTCGGTCTT
>Ga0247610_10002345_pt1 | contig 22012 bp, 44 predicted proteins | sample 174DNAGHGhighgp2_FD_193483 | JGI IMG/M metagenome (GOLD analysis project Ga0247610, IMG submission 193483) | Sheep rumen microbial communities from Palmerston North, Manawatu-Wanganui, New Zealand - 1742 DNA GHGhigh gp2 | ecosystem: Host-associated > Mammals > Digestive system > Stomach > Rumen...
AAAACAAGCATCTAAGCAAAAAAAAAGGCAACTATATACAATTTGACCTTCACCTTTTTAGGGGATATACACATTAGTAATATTTTTTTACCATCTTCTTCAACTTTTTAAATGTGGTTTTAATAAAATAGTCTTTGAAAACGGCTATACTTTTTCCTTGTATCTTTTTACTTTTTGTCTTTAATGCTACAAATTGTTGAATGGCACTCCATTCTGCTATATTGTTTGATTTATATGCTTCATCTAAGTAACTCATTAATACATCAAGCCAATCTTTTTCACCAGCAACTTGTTTATAAGAAGCTTGCCATGCATTGAATTCGGTATTTGTCCATAAAGAATATAAAAGCATGCGTGCATACTTTGGCAATCTAGCATCTTCCATTTGCTGATTCGGATATACATATGATTTATAACCCTTGCACTCTTGAATAATATCATCTATCAAATGGGTTGTTTCGTGTTGAAGTGTCGTATAAATATCTTGATAAGTAGCATTAAATGGTACATTTAACTGTATTTGAAAATCTGTCTTATGTAACAATTTCGGATTATATCCACCACTTACAAAATGTCCTTCATCTTTATTATTGTAGTTTATTCTAACATAATACTCCTTGTTTCTTCGATATTTTGCTGGTATTGCGGCTATATTACTAAAAAATGGTTTAAGAGAAATCTTAATACCATAGCCTTGCCACATCTGATAGTAATAGCCTGCTTTCTCAATTATTCTGTCAACCATAGTTTTAAAACTAAGAAATTGTTCTACTATTTCTGATATTTGTTGAGAGAAATGATATGATGAATAACCTTCTTGAATAACGTTATTACTTAAATATCTACATATACATTCGGTGATTATATTATCTATTTTGTTTTCTTTATTCTCATCCGTTCCTTTTGAATTGGTTCCATTGGTTAGCAAGGCAATAATCTCATCAATAATACCATTCCTAATGCCTCTATCATTAAACTCAGAGAGGTTATATTCCCTAACCTTTACTTCAACATAACTAAGTGTTCTATCATAGTAAATGTCAGCATTTGGATTTAGTGGCTTAACTCTGTCTATGACTAAATGATATTCAATGTTAGGCTTTCCTGTTCTCTTGAATGCTCTTTTTGTAGCATCCTTGGTGGAAAAATGCTGGGATAGTCTTAGTGTGATGATTTCGTCATTGTTTAATACGATAAATGCCCTATACAAACTTTGAGAATCTGCAACTCTCATACAAAGATGCTGACGTAAATAAAGGAACAATCTATACACATTTTTGAATGTGCATCCATACAATGACTGAAATATATCTATTGCTTCCTCTGTGTCTTGTTTTCCATTTAGATAATATGTATCATCACCATTGTTCTTCTTCTCTATCCATTCGTATATGTCATTAGGTGTAGTTCCGCTAAAATTCATCTTACAATATTTTACAATAAATATCTGTAAGATAAAAAAGTTAGTCTTTCATCGGTATATCAAGCCAAACAGTATTATTGAAATGATAGAAATTATTGCTTATAGGTAAGTCTTTTACAGACCAAAGAATTCCTATTTGTGGTTTCCATTCTTCAAACTCCACTGAATACAGCAAATTAGAATAAACACTTGAATAATATGTATCTTTTAAGTATGTAGCAACGACCTCATAATGTTTCCCAATATATGATTCGATGTCTTCTTTAATCCACCATTCTTCACCTTCTTCTGAATCATCGTCAAGATTCTCATCCTTTGGAATATTACCATTAAAGAAGTCCATCAGAGAATGTTCACGTAGCACTACAAAACACAGTACATCGTCCTCATCAGAAATACAAATCTTACTGTGTTCAAAACAAATATCATCCATCGTTTTGACAGATTCGTCCTTCGCCAACTTTGCCACCAATGGCAAATCACTCTTTTCAATGTTTCTTATTACCATAACAGTATATTTATGTAAATATAGATTCATTTTATGCTGCTTTACACAGCCTTAATTCATCCCAAGTAATAATCAGTCCAATGGACTTGTTGAACATATCCTCAAAGCGTTCCGATTGGGATGCTTTTCTTGTGTTCCAACGGTACACAGCCTCGTCAATATAGGACTGCAAATGCTCATCAGATACATCGTGATAGCAACCGCTAATCATACGTCTGAAATGACTCCAAAAGCCCTCAATGTTGTTGGTGTACGTTTCACCATCAACAACATACTGCAACTGTCCGTGATTGCAAATCTTATGCTCATAGCCCATATCACCAAGACGATTGTACGAATTGAGTTCATCTGTGAATACAGTAGAACCTTCTTCAACGAACTGTGAAATGATAGGAAGGATTGTGTCACGGTTGGTGTTCTCAACAACCATAGCACGGACATAGGACATAAACTCAAACTCGCCATCCTCGTTCTCAATCTCTGAGCGTTCCATCATACCAAAGACAGGTGTCTTTGTCTTGGTAGAACGACCTTGTGTATGGGGTGTACGCATCGACTGATGCTTCCATTTTTCCCTACCACCAATGTACACCTCATCACACTCCACCTCACCGCTGAAGCCCTCTGCATCGTCTTGTGCAAGCAATGCACGAACCTTATGGAGCATATGCCAAGCGGTAGTCTGAGTAACTTTGATGTCACGTGCAAGCTGGCAAGAAGAAATACCCTTCTTATGCGAGGAAATGAGGTACATTGCAATGAACCACTTTACAAGTGAAAGGTTGCTATCCTCGAAGATAGTGCCAACCTTGCAAGAGAAATTGCGCTTGCAGTGGTTGCAGCGAAACCTACCATCTTTGCGAGTGACACAGTGATGCTCACCACAATAGGGGCAAACAACATCTTGTGCTTCACCAACACCCCAACGTGTTTCAATGATGGCTTGCTTGCAAGTATCTTCGTTGTTGAAGTACATTGTCATTGAAATGAGGCTGTCGAACTGTGAGAAATCAATCATATTGCTATCGTTTTATAAACTATAGCAAAGATACGAAAAAAGTCTAGCGCAAGCTGCACTTTTATATGTATAACTGATTATTTAGGGTCAAATCCTATATAATTGCCTAAAGAAAAGGGGCATACGTAATAATATAGAAGATGGCACAAAAGTAGTTTATTTTTCAACTAATTTGAAAGAACATAGTTAATTTTTCATAAATTATTTGGTTATTTAAAATATTTTTGATATATTTGCAATATGGATAAAGTAGAATTAGCTATCTATGCTTGGTCTGCGTTTTTTGCAGTGTTAACATATATGATTGGTATATTATTGACATACGATAATATAAGAGAATACATATGGGAATATATTCGGCATAATAGATACAGTAGTCGAACCTTTTTTAGTGTTGACGTAGATTATTATGTTCAAAGCAATGAAAAAAAGATAATTGCATTTTTCAATGTATTCTTTCCATTGTATATAGCATTTAGATTAGGAGAATTTTATGCTAGAAAGGCATATAATATATTAATTGATAATAACGATGAAAATAGGATTGCTTCTTGGGTCTTTTAACCCAATTACAGTAGCACACGTTGCAATGGCTTCATCTATCATTAATTCAGAATTATGTGATAAGGTGTTATTTGTTGTGGCAAAACATAATCCTTGGAAGAAGGAAGAGCCAGCACCATTTGATGTAAGATGTAAGATGATTGAAAGTGCTATCAAGCCACTTGGTGATGCTTGCGAGGTGTGCAGATTCGAAGAGGGAGTAGAACCACCAGTATATTCATATATTCCAATTGAAATGGCATTGGAAAAATACGGTGATGATGACGAGATATTTGTTATCGCTGGAACTGATATCATTGAACGCATACCAAAATGGAAGAATTATGATACCCATATCAAGGGAAAGGTTGGTTTCATAGAGATTTCTAGAGGAAGCAATTGTATGAGCGTTAATAACATTGGTTATGAACCATTTATCAATACAATATCCTTTATTGGAGGCAGTGGCGGTGCAATTCCATTCATTAAATTAAGACAAATGGATGTGTCATCCACAATGGTTAGGAATATGGTTAAAAATGGTATGAATCCTTATCCATATGTAACAGAAGAAGTATGCGAATTAATTAAAAAATATAATCTATATAAATAATATGGCAACTGGAGATAAATTTCAAAGAGGTGATTTCTTAAGAAAAGACAGCAAGAAAGGTAGCTTTATGATATATGAGGGAAACAATCTCTCAGATACTGCATATAAGAGAATGTCATTGGTGTGCTACTATGACCCAGAAAAGTTTATGATGGGTCCAGTAGGTTATGAGCAACAGCCCAATCTTGAGCTTGCTACAAAGTATAAGCCTTGTGAAACCACCATTGACACAGAGGAAGAAGACTATTGGATTAAAAAGTGCAACGATAGGGAAAAACAAACTGCAATGGACATCCTTGCAAAGAATAAACTCTATTGGGATGAGGAAAACTTTGAACTAATTAGTCTAGAGACTGGAGAAACCATTCGAAAGATTATTATCCCAGATAACACCTACTATGGACAAGTTGTGCGTCCAAAGAATGATAAGTTTAAGGAACTCCTTAAGAAATGGTGTATCAAGAAGATTCCACCAGTCTATACTTACGAAAGATGTTATGATTATTATGACGATTAATTAACCTTTAAAAGGAATATATAGCGAATGTTAACTGAACAAGATTTAAACAAGTGTATTGATAATTTGGCAGAAATTAATGCCAATGTTAATAGTGCAGCATTGAAACATCTAGCTCTTGAAGTGGGATATATCCTAAAGCAAGAGCTTGATAACGTTGTTCGATGGAATGCACAATTTAAAGATGACCGTCATAAAGGATACGGAAATATCGATGTGAAGAAGCTGCTGGAAGACAATATCCAATTGTGTGGAGAGAATAAACAGCTCCAAGACCTTAATCTGAAGCTGAAAGAGGTCATTGATAAGCGTATTCCAAAGGTTGAAGAAGCAATAGCAAATATTGGAGAGAAAGTAACAACATTCTCAGAATTGGTAGAAAGGGCTTAATGTATGGCAAAAGCAAGTGTACTACAAGAAGCAATCAAGAAATTGAAATATAATACCTTGGTGCTTAAGGAAAAGAGAACAAAGTGCTCAAACAAAAAGCAAGTAGAAGAGATTGATAAACAAATTGCTCAGAATGCAAGTATGATTCTTGATTATGAGTATAGATTAAAACATGATTTAGGTTAAAAATATGAATAATAACATCTTAAAGGGTGAATCCACCAATATTTTTACAATTATTTTTCGTGCCATTTGGAAAGGTATCAAGAGTTTTTTAAATTGGTATATGAATGAAAGTAGACAAGAGATATTTAAGGTATTAAAGAAAAGAAAGGTATTTGGAAAGTATTGCCTTGCTTGTGCTCAAGCTTTTTATGAAAGTAAAAAACCAAGAGATAGAGTGGCTGCTTATGAGAGAGTTTTTAAACATTACGCATCTCCAGAAGAGTTTGCAGACGCTGTTAAAAGATGGGCCGTTGATTGGGAAAAAATAAAAATAATTTGATATGACTAGAGAAGAGAAGGTAGCAGTATATGCCAACACTGTGGCAATCTGCAAAAAGGGTAAATATATGTCCCCAAAGGGAAAAGAAGTAGTCATTACTGACGAAGATAAGATGCTTGATGGCACTAAGTTCTATGGTAAGAAAGCCGTAGTAGACCATAAGTCACTACCTAAGCATAAAACTGTTATCAATGTGGTAGATAGTGACTGCTTATATGCTGCAAAGGCAATGATAGATAGAGATTTGAATCCTTGCGTATTGAATATGGCAAGTTTCCACACTCCAGGTGGTGGAGTCACTAGAGGTTCATCAGCACAAGAGGAAAATCTGTTCAGACGCACAAACCTATTTAAGTCACTATATCAGTTCAATAACATTGGGCTTGAATATGGTATTAAACAAAAGGAAGAACGTTATCCATTAGATTATAACTTTGGGGCAATCTATACTCCCAATGTGACAGTATTCAAGGGAAGTGATGATGTGGATTATACACCTCTAGAAGATACATTTGAGGTTGGAGTAGTAACTGTGGCTGCTGTTAAGAACCCAAGGATTGAGAATGGAAAATTAGCACCTTGGGTCGTAGATACCTTGAAGAATAAGATTAGACAAATGCTAGATGTTGCACTAGCCAATGGACACGATTCTATGGTATTGAGTGCATTTGGCTGTGGCGCATATAAGACTCCTCCAAAGGAGATGGCAAGATTGTTCAAGGAAGTGCTTTCTTCTGAGAACTATAAGGAAGCATTTAAGGAGATTCAGTTTGCCATTATCAACTTGAAATCAACCAATGGGAAACATAACCCACAAGGAAACTTTAAGCCGTTCTACGAGGCTTTTAACTAACTAAAATTGAACTATTAAAACCTAACTAATTATGGAGAATATAACTGAAAACAGCTTGCTATATCAAATCGAGCAAAAGATAGCAAGCATAAGGGAAGAGAAGATAGCCCTTCTTGCTAGTGACAAGAATCATCCAAATCTCCCTAATGTCAATGAGAGACTTGGTAGTCTTGTATTAATTAAATCTGAGTTAATCAGAGAGAATAAGAATAACAATGAGTATCATCTTACTAAAGATGAGGAAACCATTCTTCTTAACCAAATGGCTGAGAAGAGAAAACAGAATGTTAAGGACTATTCAAATAATGGAAGACCAGAATTGGCTGAAGCTGATTTCAAGGAGTTGAAAGTTATTGAGGAGTTCTTGCCAAAGATGCCAACTGAGGAAGAAATGAAACAATTCATTTCAAACACAATTGACAACTATGCTGTTGAACAAGGTATTACAACTCTTTCAATGAAAGATATGGGTAAAATAAAGGCTTTGGTTAATGCCACCTATCCTACCGTAAATGGTGGTATTATCAAGGACGTGTTAATGTCTAAAATCAATGGCTAGTGTACCAAAAGAAGTGAAGGTTGATGAGAACACATTGAAGGAAATTGTCAAAATGCTACCCAAGGAAAATGTGGAGAAGGCACAATCAAATAATGTTGTCACGAAGATTATGATTGAAGGTAGACCTGACAAGCTATTGTCTGTCCTATCAACAATACTTAGTACATTTGTTGAGAAGGATAGCTATGGCGGTGTCAGTGCCACCAAGACAAAGAACTACGTGATGACATTTATGCTAGAAGAAAAATCCAAATAATAGTTAAAATATTTGGCTATTTCAAAAATATTTCGTATATTTACAAAAAATATTATAAAGTATATGGAAGAGTTTTTGATTTATCTATTAGGTTGGTTAACTTTTGTTGCTTTTTTCTACATTGCAGAATATGCGGTGGTTAAGAATCCAAAAATGACGAAGGGGCTTGTTCTCTATCGTGGTTTGAAACTTGGCATATTTTCGTGGGTTGGTGTGTTTGTCTTATTCTTGATTATCATCGTTGGATGGGTATTTGTATTAGATGATAAGATAGAGAGAAAACTTGGTAGAAAATGACATTCAAGGAAATAAAGGAATTGTTATTCCAATATCACTTTTTTGGTTTCACTGTGAAGACTGATGATAAGAGGGAACAATTAAGTTATACTTTTCATAGCATACCTTATTTTGCTGTCCACATTGTCGTTGACACGGTGAGACTTGAAAAGGATAAGATTGTAACAAAGGTTCATATTGGTGACTTAGTGATTGAGGACGAGAAAGAACTTATCCCAACACTAAAGAACATATATGATATTCATAAGAAGATTTTGTTTGGGAAGAAAGGAGCGAAGAGATGATTACGCTAAAACAAGTTAATTCCGTAATGGCAGTGATTGGCACTGCTGCTACCACATTTGAGATTATGATGAAAACCTTCAAGTGGTATGAAAAATTACACGGAAAGAAAAAAAGCAAGAAAGAAAAGAATCAAGAAATATCTAGACCAATTATTAAGGGATTGTGAAAAAGATAAGAGCCATTAGGACAGTTGGAACTGAGCCTTCAGCAAGATTCGTTTGCATTGATGACTTTGCAAACTATAATAGTCATAACCCTCGTTATTATGCTGGAGTTGAAGTCTATTCAGATTGGGAACATACTGGGATTTGTCCTTATGCCAATTTGAGAACTAGTCTAGAATGCAAAGAAGTGGTGACTTGGAATGACCCAATTGCTAGAAATGAAGAGGATGAGTTCACACTTCCAGACATCACTATGTATAGAGTCTTAAGTGAGGTACTTCTTGAAAGAGGACTAATATTCAATAAGAAACTTGGTAAAATCGTTAGAAGAAAATATGTTGAAAATGAAAAACATAGCGAAGATTAGATACCCAGACTTAGAGATTGCCCCAATTGAAGGACTGCGAAGTTATATGACGGTGATTCTTCCCAAAGGTAGAACCATTCAAGGATATAAAGAAGGTAGATATGAGAGAACCACAAGAAATATCCATATTCAACAATGAGGAAATAAAACAAAAGGAGAGATTCAACGTCTCTCCTTTAATTGTTTATCAATAACTTCTTTTATAATTTGATTTATTCTTTCTTTATTTTCTCCGTATGGATAACGCATTGCGTGATATGCAGCAAGATTTCCCACTGCTTTTTCTCGTGGAACATAAACCGCTTTATCCCTTGTATCTCTAAAGTCCTTGAAAAAGGCTCTCTTTTCGTCTTGGTTGGCGAGATGAGGCACGAACACTGTCTTACCTTGTCTTGCATATTGAACCTCGTCCTCATCGTTATCTTCATATGAGTTTGGACCATAATTACCATTCACATAATCTGATATTGTGCAACATGTAATAATTCCATCACTTGTTCTCCAATCCTCAAACACCATATGGAAATTCATCATCTCATCATAAGATACACCAATCTCAGAATGTTGAGACAATAATCTTAATATATACAGCAATGTTTCTGGGTCTGGTTGCTCAGTATCATAGAAACCAATCATCTCCTTCTCTGGCCATATTCTTCCCTCACTATTTCCTCTTTCAAAGAAATCATCAAATGAATCACCAATTAACTCTAATGCATAATTAATTCCATCTCTTGTTGAGAAATTTTGTTCTGAAATTGTTTGCTCCATTATTTCTTGAGATAAGGCACTTTCATTTAAACCACCTTCAGCAATACCTTGTTCAAGCAGTGTATGGGCTTTACCATAATCAATAAAGTTTAAATACAATGAATCAGCTTCCTCCCATAAATCTATTTTAAGACTAGCGTCATCACTTATATATACATCATTATTCTCATCATAGAAACAGTTATATTCCTTGATGTCAGATAATAAATCATTAACCTTGTCAGCAATGGTAGTAACATCAGTGCCAACTTGTTCATATATTAAATCGCTAAAATATTCCTTTGCCACCTTACCACAAGCTTGTGCGTGAGTTGTCCAAGCCTCACCAACTGAGAAGACCTCATCCTCTCCATAATAATCTCTTGGCCAAAACCCAAATGGGAAACCATAATCATCATTCCAAGATGCCTCATACCAAGTATCAGTCTTCTCATCATAGAAACAAGGGAAATCAGTTCCAGCGTTTGTTGCATGATAATCACCATTTGGGCTACCCTCATTCAATGGCTTTCTTGATAACATTTCATCTAACTTATTCTTGCTGATATATATCTTTTTCATAATTCTTAAAAAATCTTAATATTACATATAAATATTTGGTTATTCCAATAATTTTTAGTATATTTGCAACAGAAAAGAGAAAATGTATTATGACGTTAGATGAAGCAATACAGCATTGCAAGGAAAAGGCAGAACAACATCCTTGTGATGAATGCGGAAGAGACCATGAACAACTTGGCAAATGGTTGGAAGAACTGAGAGAATACCGCATGAGGGAATTGAATATCAATTAATTAAAAGAAATAATCATGGCAAAAGTTAATTTAGTCAAGGGAGACCACATTGTGGCAAAGAAGTGGAGTGGTGAAGAATTCTTGGGAGTGTATGAATATTCATACCAAGATGGCTCACATTGCGTTATTGAGGTCGCAACCAATAAGCGTTTCAATGTGAAGCACAAGGACTTCAGAATGGCGAATGAGGACGAGGAGAAGGAAATCAAGAAACTCGTCAAGGAGAATAAGACAAAGATTCGTGAAAATGTTGAGGTGGCAACAAAGGGAACGCAAGAAAGCGAACTTGAAGATGCTCTCGCTGCAACTGTGGAAAGCGATGATGAGGATTAAAAACTGAGTTAGTTGTATGGATAGAGAAGAAACTTTTTAATTGATAAATACCAAAAATGGAGTCAATTTGACTCCATTTTTTATTTAGTATACCTCAATATTTGCAGTTACACGATTACATTCATCTCCACCAATAGAAAGGCTCATCCATCCTCCAGATTTTCCTTTCGCAATTCCATATCCCCAAACGTTTCCATCGCTATCAATATGGTCAACATCCCACGTATTAGTACCATTAGAAGCAGCATTAATAGTTACATAAGATGGGTCAATATCAGAATCCAAAGAACCAACTATAGCAGTTTCCCCAACAGGAATATCACCACCAAAATTAATAACAGTCCTACTTGAAAGGTCCTCACAGTTAGTCGGCTTTAACTTCTGTCCTTCTTGAGTAAATGTAGCTGTCCTTGTACAATTTCCGACATCTCCTCCAGACATTGTAAATGTAACCGTTACACTTCTAGATTCAGTACTATCATTTTCAAATATATGAGCAACGGTATAATCTTCGTCCCCCTCGCCGCTGCTACTAATCCAATCTGGTTCATCATCTAAATGACTTACAACTGTTCCAAGTGAACATCCATTTGTACCAAAACAGTATGCCAATTGAACATCCACTTGGTCTTCAGGACCAACAGTCTGACCAATTGCTGCAACATTGCTACAAGAGCAAGCTGTTGGCGTAGGTGGCGTAGGTGGCGTATATGCTTCTTGAGTGATTATAATTTTCTTTTCGCATTCGCTTCCGCTTGGGTCTTTATACTTTATGTTAAAGTATGTTGAACGAGAAATCCTATTTGGATTCTCTAAAGCTAAGACTGAAAAATAACCCCTACAAGACGTAGTATAATTTGATGTAACTACTCTGTGTTCTAGGGGTGAAATTGTTACCCAAGGTTTGGTGTCTGCTGTGTCTATCCAATATCTACGGTTTGCTGCTGGAACGCTACTGCTAGAATTATTAACATCATCATACATTTGATAACAATCTCCACTTACGCTATATTCCATTTTACCCATGTGATAACTAAGCGGAATAGAAGATATTATGGTGTTTTGGGTTAGTAATGTCAATGAAAAATCAGAACATGAACATCCACTAATCACATCTTGAAGAATATTTAAGTTCTTTTCATAACAAACTGTTCCACCCTTTGCCCAACTTGTCCCATGGACATCACTTTTTTTAACCATATCATGGCTATATTGTATAGCATATGTTTCTAACCTTTGTGTTGTTCCATAGTTATCTGTGCTAGGGTCAATAACTGCATTTAAATTATACCACCTATACTGGCCACTACCATCACTAGGAATTGGATTACAATTAGTACAATTTGTTAAGTTAATATCATAAGAACCATTATCAGTAATACGTTTTATGGTTAAACCATTTGGTACGATACTTGCTTCATCATAGTCTATATCCTTCCAACAACCAGAACCATCGACACTATTATTCAAACCAATTATATAATTACTTTCAGTCATTTCGCAAGCACATCCAGGTAATACTATGTCTCCCCAAGGCTCTACTGATGTTTGATAACGATATCCTTGTTTAGCGCCCTTCTTACCAAGCACAATATATGGGTCAAGGTCAATTGTTGGACATGTTATTTCGCATCCGCATTGATAAATAAAGATGCTGTAAGGACATTCTTGTGTCACGCCATCTTTCTTAATATCAAAGTTAGCACCATAAATATTAGGGTCTTCGTTATCATATAATTTTATATAGAAATAATGTTTAGAACCATCACGTTCAGTTCTTGATTGATAATTTGCTTCATATCTCATTTCTATTGTTCCGCACTCTGTTCTAATATCTCCTGATGCAAACATTACTTCAGTATTCCCAGTATAAGGGAATGAGAGTTTTAATGGAGTAATACTATAATTGATAACAGCGTGGCAGTCACAACAATCTTTAAGACCTTGACGTTTTACTGAGATAGTTTGGCAAAACTCTCCATCATAGTATAAGTCATATCCTTCAAACCAATCTTCACGTCTATCTGTTTCTGTGAAAGTTTTGTAAAAATTTAGTGTTTTAGTTGTTAGATTGTAGCTAGCACTAACAGCATTGCCACTTGCATCGTATAACTTAAATTTACTTTGATTGCAGCTTGAATCTGAGTTTATAACAACCACTGCAAAAACATAATCATTACCTCCACCACAAGAAACATCATTGGTTGTGACTGATTTAACGCAAGAACATGTTGTTGGTTCTATGCCATCTTGTTTAACAACGATTGAACGTCCAGTGCAAGGAGTTCCACTTATTTTTGGTGTTAATGTAATTGTATGTGCGGAACTTGTTGTTGCAGAAGAGCAACTTACCTCAATTGTTTGCGCAGCCTCAGTTATGACTGTGGTAAAATATTCATTTCCACTAGTTGTGGCTGGGTCTTCTGTAATCACCCAATCAGTACCTTTAAGCTGGCCTTCACAACCGCTCATAGTCCATTTAAAATTTATTGTGCCACCATTTGTTGGTAGTGTTTCTGTAATATATGCCATATTATTTGTTTTTTTTGTTGACAATAAATATCAAATCAATAGAAAAAACAAACTTATTTATACATTTTTAACTTAAATTATTTGTTATTCATACATCTTTGATATATCTTTGCAAATATAAAACGTAAAAGAAAACCAATAAGGGTCAGAAATACCTTTTTAAAGCCCAAGAGGACACGATTATATAATATGGTGGATAATGAGTCATATGAGAATATTATGAGGCTCTACAAGCTAATTAAAGGGGATAAAACATATATTTAAAAGACTATGGAAAAATATTGTAGACTGCAAAATATGATTCATAATAAGACTTCATGCGATAATATTATGAACATATATAAATCATTGAGAGGAAAAGATAATCTTGAAAAGAGATTATTCCTTAAAACCATTGTATGGACTAGCCTTAATGTTCAATATAATGTTGATACAGATGCGGTGATATGGATGAAGCCAGAAGACTTCTTTACTCCAAAAGGACCGTCTTGGGATAGATTCGATATGGAAAGGTTTAATGACCTATTCAGAAGCCATATAAATAACCCTAAACAACTAATTTTTTCATTCTATTCACATAAAGTATTTGGTAAATTACTATAATGTTCGTACCTAAGAAACTAGAAATAATAGATAAAAAAGAGGTGTTGAAATTCTTTAAAGGAATATCCAATTCTCTTAATGACACTGCAAATGGCGTTAAAGAACTAGGCACAAAACCTTCTTATCCATTTATACTTGCAATGCATGACTTAGACTTTAGGGTTTTCCACAACGGCATGTTAATAAGGCGTGGGATTGAGGAAATATGTGTGAGTGGAGGGGCTATAGTCTATGAAGAAGAATTGAGGATTCTTAAGAAAATCAAGAGAATTATTGACATGTTCGATAAAATGATTAAGAAAATTACAGAAGAAAATGTCAATTATTGTAGGCATACTCTCTATAATTGGATAAAACACTATGCAAGAGAAACAGAACAATACATCGAAAATAATACAAGAAGAAAAGAAGAAGAAATTCAAATTGATGACTTTTGCCACTAATAAAGATGGTACAAAGATATTCTGTAGATTTACCCTAGACAAGAAAACACTCATCAAGGGATTCTATGACTTTAATAGAGAAAGATTCTATATCACAGACTATGTGAAAAAAAACTTTACAAAAGGAATAGGAAGAGATACAGCAAGAGAAAAATTAAAGGAAATATTACTAGTAGATTATGACTGGGAAATTTAAAAAGTTACACGATTCCATTGAGAAAGGAAATTTCAATATCAAGCTAATACAAGACAAGCTTACCAAAACAGCCAAATGGATTGTGTGGAAAAGAAATGTGAAAGAAGAATGGTACGTAAGCCTTGTTTCATTCTCAGAATCCAAGATAACTAATTTATTCCACTCAACAAAAGGCAGAATTGAATGGATGAATAAACTTAAAAGGGATGGGTCTAAATCTGAATTTGTTGATTCAAGAATATTTTCAACAGATTGCAATAGGAAATTCACCATAAAAGAATATCAAATGTTAGGCAATTTAATTAAAGCGTGTGGTTATAGATACAACAAAAAGAAAGATGAATTTATACAAATATTATGAATATAAAATTATTTTACAGTAGAAACGAACCAAATAATAAATGGATTGCTTGGGGAAAGAATTTCATTGGTGATGATATATACAATATTATCATATTCAGAGACGGATATGTTCGTGACCAAATAAAACTATATAAGCAAAACTCTTTTACAAAAAGATGCCTTGATGAAAATATGAATTACTTTGCATCAGAAACAAGAAATTATTCACTCTTAACAAAAAAACTTGCTACTGATGTGTATAGAAATCTCACAATCAATGAATATTTCAATCTTGAGAGATTGCTTAAGCTTACAAAGTTGAGATATAATAAGAAGAAAGATGAATTTTTTAAAGTGAACAGATAAATGGGTAAGGAAAAATATAGAGAATTTTTAGATAGTATCAATAGTGGGAAATTCAATCTCAAGATTATCTATAGTAAGGAATCTCCAACAGATAAATGGATTACTTGGAAAAGAAATATTGACCAAAATGCCCTTCATTTTAAATCTATTGTAGATTTTAGAGATAAAAATTGGTATATGATGTTTGAGGACCATAACATAGAACGCCAAAAAAAATGGTTAAGCCAATTAATGATTGACCATAACAATAACAATGGATGTAGTTCTAATATATATGATTCTGATGCAAATAGGAAACCAAATATAACAGAATATCTCATTCTAGGGGAAATATTGAGAAAACATAATATAATATACAATAAGAAAAAAGATGAATTTATTAAATTAAAATAAATATGGAGGTACACATTCTTTATAGGATTATGACATTCTTCGATAATATCGATGATATGTTAAATGACTTTATCGATAAGATAGAGTTAACACCAGTGCAGATTGCAAATAATCTTTATGTAACTGGTCTTAGACGTTCGTCAACTAGCAATACTGCAATTGACCTACACATTAAACAAATCAGAAAGATTAAGCTTGATAATATCAATGCAAAAATCACTGATGATGGGGGATGGTATATGATGGAGCCAGATAACGAAATTTGGCTTACCACAGCTTTGTTTAGCGAAAACGTTCTAGAGAAAGTTCTTGCAGAGTTCATTAAGACAATGGGAAAACTTAACTCATTCCATATAATGACAACAAGATGGAAAGATGAAAAAGATAACTTCACACACGTTGAAACATCACTCTATGAAAATAAAAGAGTGGCTTGCAAAGAAGCACTCGCAATGAGAAAAATACATAAAAACGTCTCCAATAAGTTTGAGGCATATAATAGCCAAGGAGAACTTATAAAAGGCTCAACAGTAGAAACAACACAACACGAACCATCAGACTTTGAATTGGTAACTGCAAAATGCTAAAAGAATATGTAACTGAAAAACAATATAAGAGGACAATTAAACTCCTTACAACAGTTAGAAAGGAATATAATCTGTCTATGTACCTACTGATGAAAAATATACTCACAGTAGGTATGATTACCGAATATTATCAAAATAAAAGAGGAGTTTACTATTGGATTAGCTACGAAACATTGCTCCAAAGAAATGAAAAACTAGTGAGAAATCATAGAAATCGTGCAAATATCCTTAATGTTAATGGAATGTCAACAGAACATACATTCTTCGGCATATATACAAACATAGTTAAAACTAAACCAAATGTGAATGTAATAGAAGCAATGCATAACCATTGGGCTGAAAAAAATAATGAATACTCTTTCTAGGGTATTCATTTTTTTGTTAATTAAAGTTAATATATTTGGTTATATCAAATTTATTTCGTATATTTGCATCACAAAATTTAGAAACTATGTGTTAAGAGTTAATAAAATATTAGATAATTGAGAAAAAGGAAAATACGATGCAAAAAGAAATTAAAAGATGCCCAATACAAATAATCGATGAACCAACAAGATTTAAAGGGGCAAGATGGATTGCATTACTGAAGGATATTAACTTTGAAGCCAAATTATATCTAAACATTGTCCATTTTCATAAAGGCTTTCTACAAGGCGCTAGTTGCTATGATAGGCTTTGGATTAATAAATTGTTTAAGGGACGTAATTCAGCAGAAATAGCACCCGATGACATTATAAGAAATCCAACTATAGAAGAATTAAATCAAATTAAAGACATTTTAAAACAAAATGGATTTAAACTAAATTTTAAAACATTAGAACTTATTGATTTGACACCGAGACAATAATATGAATAAAAAGAATATGATACCATTAGTTTTTTCAGCATTGACACTCTCAGTCTTCATTCTGTGCATTTCAGCATTCGTAAAAAAGACAGTATGCAATACGGAAGATAAAAAAGAAGATGAAGATTTTGTCCTAGTTTGCCGTTAACAAAGATTAACATGGGAAATTTGTTTCTCACGTTTCTTTTTTATATATTTGCAATAAAAGGCAATTATATACAATATGAATTACGCTGATTATATATTAAATCAAATGGACAATATATTGACCAATGATGCCACAAAAGCAAATAATAGTGTTATTGGCAAGATAAAGATGGGACAAACCTTCTATTACCTCAGAACAACTGGTGAGCATTGGGTAATGTATAAGATATTGATTACAAGCTTTCCAAATGTAAATGGATTCAATGCAACAATAAAATATACATACTTAAGTGGAACAGAAAAAAATGAAACAGCATCATTTTACCTATATATACCATCCATACCACTTGTACAAACAAGAGAAGCAATACACCTTGGAGGCGGCATCATGCTATGTAGGGATAAACAATCAGTGTTCAAATTCATTAAACACCACTATAGACGAGGATTATTGAAAACACCAAATTCAAGATTCTGCGAGAATTTTAGAACTTTACATCAAGAAATCATCCTTAGTAACTATAGAGATAAACTAGAAATGCTTAAAAATATAAAATGAATAATATAATTAAGAAAATACATAGATTCTTATTTCCAAGTAAATACTATGTCAATAATGTCACAAAACCATTAAATGACCTAGAAAAAGGAGATAAATTGTATGTAATGCATGTTCCAGACTTGGATAAAAAACCTATAGCCACATCATTAACAGCACTAGATGAAGTGGAACTAGAAATAGCTACAGTAGATTTGCCAACAGCTAAAAAATTTAAAACTAGCTACCTAGTAGTAATGCTCAATAAAATTAACTATAGGTTGCTCAGTGGAATACATTATGAGGTGCCTACAGTAAATCAACCAGTAATGGAATTGAAACTATATAGGAAAGATAGAACAAATACATTGTATATAAACAAATATAATGGCATACTAATCGTTACAACCGATAAAAATGTTCTCGCCAAGATAATTAAACAAATGGCAACTGTCATTGGACAAAGAATAAATGAGAGGGTAAAAGAAAAAGAAAAATATAAACAAGAAATATATGGCATATATAATTGGGAAGGAATGGAAATGAATTACACATACTCACTCATAACCAATCTCAAGAAAACATATTCAAAACTGCATAATAAACTATTATTAATGTGAAAAAATTAATTAGAAACATACATAAAATAAATAAAGGAGAAATAGCTATGGCAACAAAATACTATTGCAGTAGATATGAAAAGGAAGTCGAACTTTACGATAATCATTGTTTAGGATGCTCTCTTTTCCCTTTTAATGTAGGTGAATGTCCAAGTAGAATAAATTTAGATAATAAATAACTATGGCAACAATTAAACCAAAGCTGCCCAGAAAAATTAAGAAAGCAGCATTTAGTGATAGGTGGAATTACGGTCTAACCAAATACAGAAAGACTAACAAATTCCAGCCAAAAGAAGGTTCTATCGCATATCAAATTTGTATGTGGTATTGCTTTAAGTCACAAGAAGACAAGGGCTATAAAGCAGATGATGTGATAACAAAACACAAATTATTTAAGTTAAAAGGTTATGGCAACAATTAAATCATATACTGACTTAGAACAGTCCAAGAAGTTGGCAGAGATTCTACCGCTTGAAAGCGCGGATATGTGGTATAGTAATGGAGACCCCTATAAAATAGTAGTAAGTAATTGGAAAGACGATGAACATGATGAAGATGACCTTCCTTGTTGGAGTCTTGCAGCATTGTATGGCATTTTACCTAATAGCAAAAAAGAATCAACAACTTTGTCAAGGGGAGGTTGGAAGATAGAGCCAATTGAATATCTTGATAATTGGTGGTGCGAGTACGAAGATGAGAGTCACAGTGAATATTTTACAGTGTCAGCAGACAATCCAGTTGATGCTTGTGTGGCTATGATTATTAAATTACACGAACAAAAATTATTATAAATATGTTTGAATATTTTACAGAAGATACGATTATAGGCATCGGTGCTATTAGTCTAAGTATATTATTTTTTGTTGTCATATGTATTGGCGCAAGAGAAGAGTTAAAATATGGAGGCTTTGATAGATTACCTCCTTATTAAATTACACGAATTAAATTTGTTGTGATTATGACACAAGAAGATAAAGAACTATTATTGATAGACCTTTGTGCAAGGTCGCCATATAATGTTAAATGTAAAGTTCATCTTGATACAAAAGGATATTGTTTAAGGGATGAAGATAAATATTGTGATGACATATTAGAAAGTGTTAATTACAAAAAACAAACTTGTACATTTAATAAAAGTATCGGATATAATTTTGGACATTTTGCGGTTGAAGATGTAAGACCATATCTCCGTCCAATGTCAAGTATGACTGAGGATGAGAAAATACAATATAGGGAACTTTGCGATGAAGACATACGTCAATTAACTTATGTTCAAACTGTTCATCCTGGGCTTAAAGATAAAACATCATGCCATCGTTCTATTGATTGGCTTAACAAGAAAATGTTTGATTATCGTAAAGATGATGAAGGCAAAACAATGATTGAAAAAGGACTTGCTATAGAAGCGCCAGAAGGAATTTACAAATGATTGTTATGATTACAATAATTAAAAATTATATTCAATGTGATGAGTGCAATACACACTTATCTTACGATGAAGAAGATACTTACATTTCCTGGAATTGGAATCATCAATATAGAGTTCTTTATGTTGATTGTCCTAAATGTGGTAATTCAATAGCAATAAAAAGAATAAAACAATGATTACAGAAGACTACGTTAGTTTTGAGACAGCAAAACTGTTGAAAGAGAAAGGATTTAATGAAAGACTACTTACTTTCTATGCTACTGATGAAGCTAAAAAGGAAGGTTGTTTCCAAATAATGGCTTTCACTGATGATAAAATAGATAATAATCATAGTGACCATTGTTATTTAGCACCAACTCTTCAAATGGCAATGAAGTGGCTGAGAGAAGTATATAATGTTTATATAGGAACAAATCCTATTAGTGGAAAAGGTTATAATGCAACCATATATGATGTTGCAGATTTTGACGATTATGGGATTATCACTGATACTGAATGTTTTTTTCACGCACAAGAGGCTGTTGAAGCGGCATTAAAATATTGTCTTGAAAATTTGATTTGAATATGAAACAGTACATAGACAAAGACATAGTAAAAACAGAGATAGAAAGATGTATAAAATATGACGAAATGGTTATGAACCACGACGCACAAATAACAGAACTCCTAAGTAGGGAATTGAATACATTGTATAAGTTATCATCTTTCATTAAATCCCTTGAAATGAAAGAAGTTGACTTGGAAAAAGAAATACAAGACCATATTAAAGAATGTTTAGATGTTAAATTTCCAACAACAAATATTGAACTAATCAAGAAAGATGTTGAATATACGGCAAGAAAATTCTTTGAGCTTGGTTTAAAAACAAAAGGAGAATAAAGTTATGACACAAGAAGAGAAAATACAAGCGTTTTACAAATGGCTTGAAAAGCACGAACATTTGTTTGAACAAGAGCACGATAAAGACTCTGCTCATCTTGTAGCGGGTATCAAAAGTATGTATAAATACATTTTTGATTTGTAAGAGATGGAAAAGCAATATCAATTTAATTTGATTAACCATGGCAACAATTAAAGGATATACTGACTTAGAACAAAGTAAACAACTTGCTAAAATACTTCCGCTTGAAAGTGCGAATATGTATTATTCAAAACATAATACTATTCACGCTAATACATTATATGGTTCATGTGATATTCAAGATTTTAAAATCCGCGAATACATTCCATGTTGGTCACTTGCAGCATTACTCGGTATTATTCCGCAAGAATTGTTTGATGGAGAATATATTATCAATATTACAGAAGGACTCAATCATAAGTGGATAATTTCTTATGAACATTATTCTGAGGTTTCTTCTTATATTGATGTTTCAAGTGATAGCCTTATCGACTGCTGTGTAGAAATGATTATTAAATTAAAAGAAAGAAATTTATTATGAAAAGTTATACTGACTTAGAACAGTCAAAGAAGTTGGCTGAGATATTACCGATTGAAAGTGCAGATATGAGATATGGTTATATAGCCCCTTATGACTTCTCTGATAGAATGTACGATGGGGGTTACGATGAAATTCCATATTCAAAGGATTTTCTTACAAAGAATCCAAATTTCTCTGCCAATGAGTATGATGCAGAATTACCTTGTTGGAGTCTTGTAGCATTGCTTGGTGTTTTGCCTAAGAATCTAAACATAGGTCGTCCATCATTAAATTCTAATTATAAGGGATATTATTGGATTCAATACTATGATGAATTTATGAAACCAAATAATTATGAAACAGAGTGTTTCAATAATCCTGTTGATGCTTGTGTTGATATGATTAAGAAATTATACGAATTAAACTTGTTGTGATTATGGAATATCCTTTAGATAACAAAATCAAAACTTTATTTTTAGATAAGGGTTATGATGAACGTACAATTGGAAGAAAACTTGGTATATCCGAAGATACTGTTGTACAAATACTTTCTCGTTTAGGAATTTATTCTGATTGGTATTAAGAACATATAATTTAAAACTTTTGTAATTATGACAATAGAAGAAAAAGCCAAAGCCTATGACGAGGCTATTTGTGATTTTGCCGACATACAAGATTATGAAGGTCTTTATAAAATAAACAAAAAGGGAGAGGTACTTTCAGTAAGAAGTGGTAAATTTCTCAAAGCAAGTATAAACAAACAAGGTTATATGAATGTTGTTCTGTCAAAAAATGGAGAAAGTAAAGTTCATAAAGTACATAGACTCGTAGCAAGAACTTTTATTCCTAATCCAAACAATTACCCTTTCATCAACCACAAAGATGAAGACAAGGCAAACAATTGTGTGGAAAATTTAGAATGGTGTACGGCTAAATATAATATAAATTATGGTACTGCAAATAAAAGAAGGGGTACAACATCAAGACTTAATCCTTTGAAGCCCAGAAAACCAATTCTTCAACTATCATTGTCTGGAGAAGTGGTTGGCGAATATAATTCCACCAACGAAGCTTTTGAAAAAACTGGCATAGATAGAAGACAAATAAGTGATGCCATAAATCATCGTAAAAGACAAGCGTGTGGTTTCTTTTGGGTGTTAAAAGACGATTATGACCCAAATATAGACTACCCAACAAAATACAAGAGATATGCTACAAGACATAAAGAACAAGATGGCAGTCTTAACCCTAACGCAAAACCAATAGCACAATACACCAAAGATGGTGTATTTGTTAAGTCATGGGGTTGTATTACGGATGCAAAGAGAGCATTGAATATAGATTATACAACA
>Ga0247610_10002346_pt1 | contig 22012 bp, 22 predicted proteins | sample 174DNAGHGhighgp2_FD_193483 | JGI IMG/M metagenome (GOLD analysis project Ga0247610, IMG submission 193483) | Sheep rumen microbial communities from Palmerston North, Manawatu-Wanganui, New Zealand - 1742 DNA GHGhigh gp2 | ecosystem: Host-associated > Mammals > Digestive system > Stomach > Rumen...
GAACCACCATATGGTCCTCCTCTTTCAACCTTTAATTCTCTTCTATAGGCAACAATACCATCTCCACCCTTACCTGCAGTAAGCTCCATTGTGGCTTGATCTATAAACATAGGAATTACCTCCTTTTAATATTTTCAAAAAATAAAGCCCAAAATACCAATGGTACATTTGGGCTATATTCTGCAATTTAATTATTCAGCAATAGGATAAACAGAGATTTGTTTCTTATCTCTACCCTTACGCTCGAATTTTACTGTTCCAGTAACCTTTGCAAATAAAGTGTCATCTCCACCGCGGCCTACATTTTCACCTGGGAAGAATTTTGTACCTCTTTGACGGAATAAAATTGAACCTGCAGTTACAACCTCGCCATCAGATGCCTTAGCACCTAAACGCTTAGCTTCTGAATCACGGCCGTTCTTAGTAGAACCTACACCTTTTTTAGATGCGAATAACTGAATATCTAGCTTAAGTAACATTTTGGAAACCTCCTATTTTTTTCTTTTTAGATTTTTCGGATTTTGTCTTTGTAGCTCATCTAGGGTTTCTTCTAAATTTTTGATAATCCCTAATGCTACTTCATTATCCGTTTTCACCTGTAATTTGAAGTAACCTTTCTCACTTTTAACATCAATAATGTTGTAACATAAATTAAGATGTTCAAATAGATTAGCACTTACTAAACAGGCAGTTGATATACTAGCACATACAATATCATATCCACTATCGGCATAATTTGCATGACCAGATACCTCAACTATAGCTTCGTTTTCTTTGTAATCTACACTATAAGTAGTCATAATTAAGCGTTGATAGCTTCAACAACAAACTTAGTATAGCTCTGACGATGACCCTTCTTAGATGCAGAGTGCTTCTTAGGACGATACTTGTAAATAGTAATCTTCTTACCTCTTCCTTGCTTCTCGCACTTTGCAACTACAGTTGCGCCCTTAACATAAGGTGCACCAACTAAAGTCTTTTCACCAGCTACTAATAAAACCTTATCGAAAGTATAAGATTCGCCTTCTGCTACTTCTACCTTTTCAACATAGATAGCTTCGCCAACTTCAACCTTTACTTGCTTTCCACCAGTTTCTACAATTGCATACATGTCGTATTACCTCCTTCATTTTTAAGACACACTATTAGGGTAGGATTCTATCCATTTTAGACCCTTTCTAAGTGGTGCATGTTACAACATAGTAATTATATTAAATAATTAATAAAGTGTCAATAAAAATTTATTTTTTATTTTGAAAGAATTGTTATATTAATTTTAATGCTTCATATTTTCTATTTTATGATACAATAATGTGGGTGAGTATTATGTTTCCAAGTTTTAAAGAATTAGCAAAGGATATCATTTATACAGATGGATATCAAAGAATGAAAAATTATAACCATCATAAAAATGTATCTTGCTATAAGCACTCCCTTAGAGTTGCCTATGCTTGCTATTTATACTATATAAAAAAGAAACCTAAATATGACATTAAAGACTTTGTGTGGGGTGCCCTTTTACATGATTATTATCTATATGATTGGCACAATACTGGAGAGGGACATCGTCTACATGGCTTTAGACATCCAAAGTTTGCGCTTAAAAACGCCAAAAGAGATTTTAATGTCACTCCACTAATGGAAGATATCATCTTACATCATATGTTCCCATTAGTACCAATATTACCAAAATCAAAAGCTGCATTTAGAGTTTCAATTATTGATAAGAAAATAGGATTTTATGATTACAAAAAGAAAAGGAGCAAATAAATTTTTGCTCCATTTTTTTATGGTCTAAATAATTCTTCTGGCTTTACATTAAAATCTTGATGCGCTTCTTCATTTAAAATAATAAAGCCTGGGAATGTAGTTTGAAATACATCTCCCTTTAATGTTAATGAAGCCTTAGCTCTTTCCTCATCAATAGATTTATAACCAACAGGTGCATATAATGCTATAGCATTAAACTTCTTTGCACCCTCCATAATCTTCATTCTAAAATCATCATTTGGTGTAACATAATTAGGAAATACGCTTGGGAATACAACTACCATATAAAGTTTACCATCACGCTTCATAACGATATTAGGGAAATCTCTTCTTGGGAAACCCTGTTCAATCTTGAAACCCTTAGGTAAAATAACCTTCTTCATAACATAGTCGATTGCCATAGAATGTAATTCCTCTGGTGAAATCTTATCCTTTTCCTCAATTTGTGCAGGGATACCATCTGCCCATACACTTTCAGGTATATTTTGATTATTATTTTCCATATTTAATTCCTCACTTCTTATATATTATCATACTACTATAAATTAAATGTTGCAAAGTATTTTTCTATTTTTAAAGGCTTAAAGCTTTGTTTTAGTTTTCTTGCTTCTAAATCACCCATATCATCTTCAAAGCTTATGTATCTAGCTTTAAGCATTGCAGTTCTTGCGAAACACTCAACTAACTCCTCATAAGCACCTAAAACCTCATTTAAGGATAGGTTAATATGAATGGTTGCAACATTGCCTACAATCGATGCGATTGTAAATCCATAAATTTGTTTTTCATCTAGTAATAATACACCAAATAAATCAAGCTCATATAAATGATCCATACATTTTTTAATCATATTTAGTTGCCTGTAAAAAAATGGAGTATTATATTTATCTTTATTTTGCTCATTCCATGTAGTTAAGAATTCTAACACCATTGGGAAATCTTCTTTCTTAATTGGTTTATAAACTGCATTTGGATGAGCTTTTTCAAATTTGTCACAGTTTTTTCTTTTCTCTTTATATTCCTTACCCTTAAAGAAGGATAATCTGTCTGATGAATAGATATAGGATGCAAAATTAGGGTTTTCATAAAGCTTTTCACCAAGCTTTGTCATTTGATTTACTCTAGATTCATCTACTGCTGCTAAAATAAAATCAAATCCATTTTCTTTAGCATCCTGTTGCATTTCTAAATAGGCCTTTTTCAAGTCACCCTTACCAATTGGTGGGTAGTAGCAAATACCAACATCAGGCATATTAAATCGAATGAAGATAAAGTCCTGTCTAAAGGAGATTTCTGGCTTATAATAATCTGACCAAACAAAGAGCCATATTGGGTTATATTGACACATCCAATATTCGTCTTGTTCTAATATTCTTTTTAGCTTTTTACAATCTAAAAAGGCATATTTATGAAAGTTTATCATGCTACCACCTCCTTACTCAAAAGTACCTTATTTTATATTATATCTAAGTTGATATATTTTTTCAATCAAACGATAGGTTTAATGTACAATTTATATGTTTTGTCTAAGAAATTAAGGCCTAAAATACCATAAAAAAAAGGGTTGTGGAAACATATAAATATGTTTCCCACAGCCCTCATTTAAGCTCTTGCGTTATTAAATGTTGCGTTGATTTGATTAATATAGGTTCTAGAGAATGTAGCTAAGATTTCACCCTTAGTTGTATCCTTTGGATAATACTTTTCAAAAGCAAGACCAGTTAGGGTATCATAGAATAATGCATATAAAGTAGAATCTAATGGATCAGTACCACCATTCATCTCTTCTATAAATGTATTCTTATCTAAATCTGTATACTCATAGTTCTTTAAATCAACTAATGAATCATATACCTTGTTAGTTACTGCATCATAGCATACATAATATGTATTTGTATAAGCAGGTGTATATGTACCCTCACTTGCAAACTCTAAACCAGATACATCAATTTCATTACCATCTTCATCTAATTCACAAGATGTTTGATAGCTTGACATAAAATCTACAAATTTATAGGCTAAATCCTTATTAGATGAATCCTTTGTAATAGCTAAATTATCACAGAATGCGATTGTATCATCTGGGATGAAGCAATCAAATCCAATCTCATAAGTGTGTCCATTAGCCTCATAAACTCTTTTACTAGAATCTGTAATAGTTACCATCATATCATAAACCTTATCGATTGTAACATCTCCAGCCTGATATGCGTTTAAAACAACTTCTGCAGCATTTTCACAATAGTAATATAAGAAATCTCCAGTCCACATGAATCCAACATCAATGTTTCCTGCAACAATATCCTTTTTAATACTATCAGTACCCCAAGCATCATAGCCCATATCTTTAATTAAAGCTTGAATTCTATATAAATCTGAATTTGATAATTCAACACCATAATCTACAGATAATGGTTCTGCCTTTTCTAAATATCTACTTGCGGCATAATATGCATGCTGATGAGAATCATACATTGCAACACGTGTACCACTAGGTAGGCTATTTCTATCAAATAATGAAGCCCATTGGTTTTCATTTTTTGTTACTGCTTGTTCTAATCCTTCCTTTTCAGTAGTATACATGATACCCCATGTACCCCAAAGATAAGGAACACAATAATTTTTGATATCTCCATCAGTATATGACTCACCTAAATTCATCTTTAGGTTATTATTCATATCATTGAAGATAGATTTAACACCAACACGTACATCTAAACTATCTGGGTTGTATTCTGATAAGGTTAGCTTAGAAAAATCAATTCTTTCTAGCATATCATTCATATACATCTTTTCAACCATATAATCAGATGGACATACAACATCATAAACAGTTGTACCCCCTCTAACCTTAGAATAGAAAATTTCATTAGAATCTCCTAAATCCATAGAGACAGTACAATTATATTTTTCCTCAAATGCAGCTAGCATCTCTTCATCAATATACTCACCCCAGTTTAAGAATAATAGAGTTTCTTTATTTGAACAAGATGCTAGAGCAGCTGTTGCTAAGGATAGTAATAAAAGTGAACTAAGCTTTCTTTTTAGCATGAATTCTACCTCCTATTACGTTATATAAAATAATAGAAACAATCATAAATAATGTAATTGTTGTAGAGAATGCATATACACCAGGATATAATGATTTCTTACCAATTGATGAATAAATCCAAATAGATAATGTATTATAACCATTACCAGTTGTGAAATATCCAACTACGAAATCTTCAAAGCTGATTGTAAATGCTAAAATTAAACCTGAGAAAATGCCACCCTTGATTGCAGGAATAATTACCTGTAATACAGATCTAAATGGTTTAACACCTAAATCTAGGGAAGCATCTAGCATATTAGGGTCAATTTCTTTCATCTTTGGATGAACAGATAAGATAATATATGGCAATATGAAATAAATATGTGCAATTAATATTGTCCAGAAACCAAAGATATGCTTATTAATAAATAAGAATATTGAGAAGATAAGCATTAAAGAAATACCTGTAACAATATCCGCATTTAATAATGGAATATTATTAAATAATAATAGTCTATTCTTTACCTTTGGAGGTAAATAATATGCACCAATAGCAATGAATGTACCAACTACAGTCGCAATTAATGTAGCTAAAATACTTGTTTTAAATGTATTCACGATAGCATCATTTAAGCCTGACTTGCCAAACATTGTACCATAATTTGCAAAAGTAAATGATGCAAATTCAGTTGTTGAATCAGATGAATTGAATGACTGAATTGCAATAATAATTACTGAAAAATAAATCATGAAAATTGCAAATGCTAAAAGAATATACTTTAAAATTATCCAAGTCCACTTTAATACCTTGTGAGACTTATAGCCATATTCTTCTAATGTTGCATACTCATAATTAAGGGGATTATATTTTTTCTCTTCCATTATAGTAAAGTCGCTCCTTCCTTATCAGTCTTATTAACAATTAAGATTGCACCTAAAATGATAACTAATAGGACAACGGCTAATACAGATCCTTGGTTATAGGACATATTAATGAAGCTTTGTTCAATAATATTACCAATTAATAGAATATTACCATCACCTAAGATCTTTGGAATTGCGAATCCTGACAAACATGGTAATAATACCATGATTGAACCAGATACAATACCCTTACTAGATAGTGGGAAAATCACCTTCCAGAACTTCTTAAAATCAGTCATACCTAAATCTAGTGCTGCCTCATGAAGTAGTGGGTCAATTTTTTCCAATGATGTATAAATTGGCATTACCATAAATGGTAGGTATGTAAATACCATACCTAGCATAACTGCTAAATCTGTACCAATAATATTAATACCCTCTGATAATCCAAAGATATCCTGTAAGATATTATTTGGCTTAAATACAGAAGCAAGAGCATTAATACGAAGTAAGATATTTGTCCAGCTTGGTAATATCAATAATAATAAAACCATATATTTGTTCTTTAATTTAGATTGATATAATGCATATGCAACTAAATATCCAAAGAAAATACAAACTGCAGTTGTAATAAATGAGAACTTTAATGAGTTCCAGAATGCAACAATTGTAGATTTTTCTGTAAGAATAGAGAAATTAGTAATACTAGCTACCATTCCATCAAAGCGAATTCCTTCTGTATCTACAAACATAAGGAATATCATAATAATCATAGGAGCTAATGCAAGCACGTATAACCAATACATGTATGGTTTAGCCATTCGATCAAGATGATGAGACACTTGATGTGGAGCAGCCTTCTTTAACTGGGCCTTTTGCATCTTTTATACCTCTTCTAGGTTCTTTCTCTTATCCTGGTCTAATACCTCAACTAGCTTCTTAGGTGAACCATCTACTTTCATTAAGCAGATTTCATATGGGTCTACAGAAAGACCAACAAGCTCACCTTCTTTGATGTCTTCATAAGTGTGAACAACATATTCAACACCCTCAACATCAACGCATAGCTCAAAGTGTACACCCTTGAAAATAGATGATGTAACCTGACCCTTAATCTTAGCCTTAGACATAGGTACAACATCCCAGTCCTCTGGACGGATGACTACATCTACTGCTTCATTATCGTCAAATTCATAGCCTACAACATCAAATTCAGCACCTAAGAACTTAACCTTATTCTTTCCTAGATATACACCATTAATAATATTAGATTCACCAATGAAGTTAGCAACGTATCTGTTAACTGGTTCATTGTAGATATCCTTTGGTGTACCTAGCTGTTGAATAATACCATCTTTCATAACTACAATACGATCAGACATAACCATAGCTTCTTCTTGGTCATGTGTTACGAAAATAAAGGTAATACCTAGATTTCTTTGCATTTCCTTTAATTCATATTGCATGTTTTGTCTTAACTTTAAATCAAGTGCAGATAATGGTTCATCAAGTAATAAAATTTGTGGTCTTAAAATAATTGCTCTAGCAATGGCAACTCTTTGCATTTGTCCACCAGATAGCTTATCAATAGATCTATCCTCAAAACCAGTAAGGTTAACCATTTCTAATGCTGCAGTTACGGATTCTTTAACTTTAGCCTTTAAATATGCAGAAACCTCAAAGAATGATGGCTTTGGCATATGAATAGTCTTTGCTTCATTCTTTAAAGCTTCAAGCTCTTCATTAATAGCATTGATTCTTCCTAAAACTTCGTCACTAGGAACAAAATCTGAAGACTCCTTCTTAGCCATTTTAATTTCATAATCAATATTATGCAATTCTTCCTTTAGAGCATTTTGCTTTTCTTCATTAACCTTTAATGCCTGGAAAGCTGCCTCAGCATCTTGTAAAATACTTGGATCCTTTTTACCAAGTTTTACACTATACTCTAAAGCATCGTAATTAACCTGAATCTTTCCGCCATAGAAACCAATCATGAATTTTCTACCACGGTTTTTGATACCAAAGGCCACATTTTCAAAAACATTTAAATGTGGGAACAATGCATAGCGCTGGAATACTGTATTAATAGGTCTTGCGTACGCAGGTAACGTATTAATAATTTTTCCATTTACAATGATTTCACCGGATGTTGGATACTCAAATCCTCCAATCATACGTAAGGTAGTTGTTTTACCGCATCCAGAAGGACCAAGTAAAGTAACAAACTCGTTTTCGTAGATGTCTAAATTAATACCATCTACAACACAATAGTCACCGTAATATTTTACGATATTGTGTAATTCGATAATGGGCTTTGCCAACTCTGTTTACCGAACGAAAGATTAAATCTTTCTAAATCCTTTCCCCAAAAATTTTTAAATCTATTGTCTTTAGCTCAATTATTCATTTTTGCTAGAATATATTGTAAACATTATTTTCAAATAATCAATAATAAAAATAATTTTTTTTATCCTTTGGAAACGCTTTTTATTCAATATTTTTTAGAAATTTAAAAGAGGGATAAAAATATCCCTCTAATTAGTCTAATATTTTATATAAAAAGTAAGGAACCTGTTCTAACCAGCTAGGCCAATCATGAGGTTTATCATATCCCCAGTAATCAACAAAGACAGGAATACCTAATCTTTTAAATTGGAAATCTAATTCTCTTGTATCCTTTAGACATTCATCTTCAAAGAAGCCCTGTCCTACACAAATAAAGATTCTAGATTTCTTATATAATTCTACATATGGATGTCCATGCTTCATTTGAGCTAAGGAATCTAGCGGAGAATTCAAAAAGCTTAGCTCATCAGCATAATCCTTAATATAAAAGCCTGAATGATAAATTCCAGATAGGGCTAATACCTGATTAAAGATATCTGGTCTTCTAATTACAAAGTTTAGTGCGTGCATTGCCCCTAAGGCAATTCCAAAGGTCATAATACCAGACTCTGCATAGGATCCATTAATCTCATATACCTTTGGTACAACCTCATCTAATATATAATTAAAATAAGCTTCTTGGTTCTTCATTCTTGTTTTTTGATCTAGATTATTAGATAGCCAAGATTCAGAATCTAGTGAATCTACACAAAATACCTGAATCTTACCAGAATCAATATACCATTTCATAGATTCAATGATGCCTCTATTTTCATAATCATAAAATCTACCACACTCCGTTGGGAATGCGATACAAGGCTTTCCAGCATGACCAAAAACCTTAATTTCCATATCTCTTAACAAAACGCTACTAAATTCCTTGTAATACTCGACTTTCATGTTATTCCTCCTTATGCTTTTTCTCTCCTAAGATTGTAACCGTCATATTGGGTTCAACTGAAGATGTAATAAATACATTTGAGCCTAAAGTAACATTTTCTCCTATAATCGTATTTCCACCAAAAATTGATGCTCCAGAATAAATGGTGACATGATCCTTAATTGTAGGATGTCTTTTAGAGCCTTTAAGCTCTTGACCCTTTCTTAAGGAAAGTGCACCTAGCGTTACACCCTGATATAATTTTACATGCTTACCAATTTCACAGGTTTCACCAATAACAATACCTGTACCATGATCAATAAAGAAATATGAATCAATCTTAGCACCTGGGTGAATATCAATTCCTGTAACTGAATGTGCATATTCAGTTAAAGCTCTTGGTAAAATAGGTACTTGATGTTCATATAATACATGGGCAATACGATAAGTAAATATTGCCATAAAGCCAGGGTAGGTTAAAATAATCTCTGAATCAGATTTTGCAGCAGGATCACCATCAAAGATAGCTTGCAAGTCTGTCTTCAATAATTCATCCACTGATGGAATATCATTAAAGAAGCAATCAATCATTTTATTGCAAATTAATGCCTTCTTATTAATTCTTTCTACTGCTCTTAATAATTTATGTAAATAATAACGAATTGCATCTACCTTTTCATCTAGATAATCAGATAAAATGTTGACATGCTCAACATATCCTGGGAATAATAATCCCTTCATATTATCTAAAAAGCCGATGACATCCTTTTGCTCAAGGGCATCATCTGCTGGGGATAGATTACGCTTCGAGTCTAACCAATTTGTAAAAATTTCACTCATAACCAATCACTCCATTTTCCTTCATTATAAACTTTTTTTAATTTATTTCCAATAAGTAAAACATCATATCTTCACTTTTTATTTTAATTTGATATAATAATGTGTGCTAAAAGGAAGTAATCGTATGAAATTAAATAAAAAGAATGTTTTAGATTTTATATTTAGACTCACTGTAGTCATTGTTGCGAATACATTAATCGCCTTTGTAACTGTATGGTTTTTAGAGCCAGCACAGCTATATTCAGGTGGTGCTGTTGGTATTGCACAGCTAATTAAAAGATTGATAGAATCTACTGGGATTGAGACATTTAAACTAGGTTGGTTTATCTTTCTTGTCAATATTCCTATTACTATTATTGGTATTAAGTTTGTCTCAGTTAAATTTACAATTCTATCAATTATTGCTGTTGTCGTTCAAACGATTGTTACAAACTTATTACCAGATGCTCCATTTGATTTAGTACCACTTCAAGATGGTGTTGTACCAAAAGAGATGTATGGATATATTCTAACACTAGCTATTACAGGTGGTGTACTTGGTGGTATTGCAACAGGTGTTGCACTAAGATTAGGTACCTCTACAGGTGGCTTTGATGTATTAGGTCAGGCACTAGCCCTTAAGAAAAACATTTCCATTGGTTCATTTACAATGATATTAAATGTATTAATCGCAATCTTTGGTGGTGCTCTTCTTCAAGGTTCTTGGATTATTTGTTTATTTACAATCATTCGTATGGTATTAAATAGCTTAGTCATCGATAAGATTCATACAGCCTATAGTTATATTGCAGTTAGAATTTTCTCTAAGAATGGATTAGATATCGCAAACGCAATTATGCAAGAAATGTCTAGAGGATGTACAATTGAAAAAGTCATTGGTGCTCACTCTGGTTCTGATTCTATCGAGGTTTATTCTGTAGTATCCTCCTATGAGGTTGATAAGGTCTATAAGATTATCAAAAGATATGATGATCATGCTTTTGTTACTACTGCTCCTGTTAAGGATGTTTGGGGTAAGTTTATCAAGCATTCGATTGTTTAAGGTTTGGCATTATTTGCCAAACTTTTTTCTTTTTACTGTTTTATTTTTGTTGTATAATCAAAATCGAGGTAATTGAAAATGAAAAGGATAGATCCAGCATTAATTACAAAAGAAATAAAAAGGATGGCAATTGAAGCTGCAACCATTATTGATGATGATGTACTAAATTGCATCAAAAATGCAAAAGACCATGAATGTGGTCTTGCCAAATCCATTTTAGAACAAATAATAGAAAATGATACACTTGCTAAAGAAGAAAATATTCCAATGTGCCAAGATACAGGTATTACAATTGTGTTTGTTGAAATTGGTAATCAAGTATTCATTGATGGAGATATTTATGAGGCAATCAATAAAGGAGTATCAGAAGGTTATACTGAAGGATACTTAAGAAAGAGTGTTGTAAAATCTCCACTTAATCGTATTAACACAAAGGATAATACTCCTGCTATCATTCATATTAAGCATACCTTAGGAGATACTTTAAAAATGACATTATGTCCAAAGGGTGCAGGATCTGAAAATATGAGTAAGGTCAAAATGCTAAATCCCTCAGATGGAATTAATGGCATAAAGGAATTTGTATTAGATACAATTAAATCTGCAGGGGGAAGAGCTTGTCCACCTTTAGTTGTTGGTGTTGGTATTGGTGGAGACATAGAAAAATGTGCACTGATTGCTAAAGAAGCTTTAATTAGAGATATTAATGATTCTTCTTCTGATATAGATGCTAAAAAATTAGAGGATGAATTATTTGAAGAAATTAATCAATTAAATGTTGGACCAATGGGACTTGGTGGAAAAACAACCGCATTAAAGGTTAAGGTAAATCTATATCCATGTCACATTGCATCCTTACCTGTATGTGTAAATATCCAATGTCATGCATCAAGACATAAGGTGGTGATTCTATGATAATCAAATGGCCAGAAGACAAAGGAAAGCTAAAAGAATTAAAGGCTGGAGATGTTGTAGAATTTAGTGGTACTATCTTTACAGCAAGAGATGCAGCACATATGAGACTTAAAAATATGCTAAAAAATCATGAAACATTACCTGTTAATTTTAATGAAGCATTCATTTATTATGCAGGACCTACTCCAACAAAGCCTGGGGCTATTATTGGTTCTATTGGACCTACAACTTCTTCTCGTATGGATAGCTTTGCTTCTATGATGAAGGAATTAAATGTCATTGCAACTATTGGTAAAGGGCCAAGATCTACTGAGTGTGAGAAATACTATATTGATAATCAAATTCTATATTTCATCACAACTGGTGGATGTGGCGCATTATTATCTAAATCCGTTAAAAAAGCCCAAGAAATTGCATTTTTCGACCTTGGTCCTGAATCTATTAAGGAATTAAAGGTTGAAGGCTTTAAAATGATTTTAGCAATTGATTATTATGGAAATAGCATATTTAGGAGGTAATCTATGGACTTAAAGGAAAAATCACTTGCCCTACATAAAGAACATCAGGGCAAATTAGAAATGAAATCAAAGGTAAAGATAGAAAACCAAGAGGATTTAGCACTTGCCTATACTCCTGGTGTTGCCTATGCCTGTAAGGAAATAGAAAAAGATCCAACATTATCTTATACTTATACTTCTAAATCCAATATGGTAGCTGTCATTACAGATGGTTCTGCCGTACTTGGTTTAGGTAATATTGGTCCTTATGCAGCAATTCCAGTAATGGAGGGTAAATCCATTTTACTTAAGGAATTAGCAAATGTAGATTCCTTCCCTATTTGTTTAAAAACACAAGATGTTGAAGAAATCATTAAAACAGTTAAATATCTAGAACCAACTCTAGGTGCAATTAATCTTGAAGATATTTCAGCACCAAGATGTGTAGAAATTGAAAGAAGATTAATTAAAGAAATGAATATTCCAGTATTCCATGATGATCAGCATGGTACATCCATTATCGTAGCTTCTGCATTTTTAAATATCGAGAGATTAACGAAAAGAAAACTATCTGATATGACAGTTGTCTTATCAGGTACTGGAGCTGCAGGTTCTATGGTTGCAAGAATGCTTAAAAAAATTGGTGTTGGCAAAATCTATGCTTACAATATTACAGGTGTAGTTGATAAGAAAAAATATGATTCTTACGATTTCTTAATTAAAGAATTAATTGATGAGGGTATCTTTGATACAAAGGAAATTCACGATAATACTTTAGCTTCTATCTTAAAGGGAGCTGATGCCTTCGTTGGAGTATCTGCCCCTAACCTAGTTACAAAGGATATGGTTAAATCTATGGCTAAAGATCCTATTGTATTTGCTATGGCTAATCCAACTCCTGAAATCTCTTATGAGGATGCAAAAGAAGCCGGTGCTTATATTGTTGGTTCTGGTAGATCTGATTATCCAAATCAAATTAATAATGTATTAGCCTTCCCAGGAATCTTTAGAGGGGCCTTAGATGTTAGAGCAACAAAGATTAATGAGGAAATGAAGCTAGCTGCAGCAAAGGCAATTGCTTATATCATTAAGGATGATGAGCTAAAGCCTGATTATATTGTACCTTCTGCTTTTGATAAAAGAGTGGTTAAGGAAGTATCAAAGGCTGTAGCAGAGGCTGCAATTAAAACAAAGGTAGCTACAATAAGATAAATGAATAAAATCCTTACTTCGCGTAAGGATTTTTTTATTTGTAGAAAAAGAAATGAGCCGTTTAAAACGGCTCATAATCTTATTATTCTCTTACGATACGTACTGCAGTACCATTTGTACACATGATCATCTTTAATGCATCGTCATCAAACTTTTCAGCATAGATGATTAGCTTACGATCTAATGTACCTCTTGCCTTAATTCTTAGGATATTACCCTTTTGGCAAATATGCATAGACTTTAATACGTCAAGTGTAACTTCATCACCATCTTCGAAGTGTAAGCATAATGTGTCAAGGTAAGCAACAGCTTCTTCCTCTTCACCATCTAGCTCATCACCAGGAATCATTGGTAGATAATCTACTAAATCATCAGGCATTTCAGCTGGAATACCATTTACATTCATTGTATTTTGTAGATAGTATGTTTCCATACCTAAATTACCTAAAATTGCTTCTCCATTAGGAATTAATTGAGGAACATAATTTGTAGGCTCGAAGTTTCTCTTTGGCTTAACTAAACGATTAGCAAACATTAAATCGATTAATTCCTTGCAATACTTTAATGAACGGTCAGATCTAACCTTAATCATTACTGGAACTTCAGCATATTGACGCTTCTCAGAAACATCCTTTAAGTGATACTTAGGATATTGTTCAATTAATTGAGGGTCTAATGCTAAGAATACCTTAATTGCCTTTCCACCTAGAGCAAGCTTAGCAACTAAGCCCTTATATCTAAATGATTCGCAACGAGCAGAATATCTACCCTTAGCACGATACATCATTAAGTAATTCTTAATTTCATTATAGTATTCCTTAGTTTCATAAGGAGCAAACATCATCTTAGTGTTGAATTTACGCTTAATCTTCTTAGGCTTACCTTCTTCGTCAACTGCAACATATTCTTGAATTTCAATTGCAGCTTCCTTAGCATGGCTTTCTTCATGAGGTTCAGACTCTTCTTCAGCTTCTTCAGCTTCTTCAGCATCTTCAGTATCCTCATCCTCTTCCTCTTCGCCTTCTTCTTCCTCTTCATAAGGATTTTCTTCTTCAGCAGGAGCCTCTTCTTGAACTGGTTCTTCAGCAGGAGCTTCTTCAGTCTTTTCAGGTACAGAGTTTAAGAATGCATCAAATTCATCTTGAGTTTCTTCTTGCTCTTGAGCTGGTTCTTCAGCTGGAGCTTCTTCCTCAACAACCTCTTCAACTGGAGCTTCTTCCTCTTCCTCAGCATAAGGATTTTCTTCTTGCTTAGGCTCTTCTTCCTTCTTTTCCTCTTCGCCATATTGAGCAGCATAAATAGCTTCATCCTCTTCTGTTAATGCGAATGGATCATAATTCTTTTCAGCCTCAGCCTTTTCAGCTTCTTCCTTAGCAGCCTTTTCAGCTTCCTTAGCTTCTTTCTTTTCTCTCATTCTTTGTTCAGCCTCTGCAGCAATGATTGCAGCCATAGAGTCGAAGTTTCTAATACGAATGATTTGTAAAACAGCAGCTAGGATAAATACAACTACGAATACGATAGCAAATACTAACACTAAAATATTAGATGTCATTAAACCGAATAATTCAGGTGTAGCACAAGCTAGGAATGGGATTGCGAAACCTGTAGCAATTAATAATGTAACGATTACCCAGTCAACCTTTTCTGGCTCTGTAGATTTGAACTTACGGAATACAAATAATAAAACTGTTAATGCTAATACTACAACTAATGCTACAACTGAGAAAACCATAATGAATAAGTAATTACTTAATCCCTTAATGAATCTATGGAAGTTAGCATATAAAGTAGTAGATGCATCAGCGTATAATACAGCTAAAGTACCAAGTAATACTACAACGACACCGAATAATACAGCTAATAAGATATTATACTTACCAAATACACATCTATAATATGTGTTAGCTTTATGTCTATTTGTATCATAAACTGTGCTCTTGTTGTAGAATACAGCACGAGCTAATAAACCAACTAATGATAAAGCAGCAACTAATAGTAATAATCTAATTAATGTTTTATCTAAATACTTGAAGATTACAATTGGTGAATATAATGCAGTTAGGAATAATACAACTAAGATACAATCTAATACAGATGCATCAGTTTCCTTATCCATTGCAGCTACGAATAGCATAGTTAATAATGCAGCAGCTCCACCAAGTGCAAAATATTTCATATTAGCAGAATTTAAGACTGGTAATGCATCAAGCATACCATTTCTTGCGCCGATGCCTAAAGCGATTGTTAATATCATTGCAACACAAACTAATACTAATGGGTTATAACGATATCCAATTGCACCAAAGTATGCCTTCATACCCATGTCTCCAGCATCCTCAGTAATTGATAGACAACGTACAATTACTTCTACTAAGTAAATTGCAGCAACAACAAAGTATACGATCATTTGTCTTGTATGGCTACCAGATAAAATAACAAGAACACCTAAGATGATACTAGCTACAAAGAAGCTAATACGAATAAAGTCTGTCATACATACTTTATTATTTCTTAAGCCTGTTAAGCCAACAAATGCTCCACCACCAACAACAACCATCAATGCAGCAGCTGCAATTGATTGATAATTGGCAGTTTTCAATATATTAAATACATATAAGCCTAATCCTGCAACAGCAAATAGTAAAATTACCATTATTGTTGCAAGGAATCCGAATGATTTAAAATACGATTTTAAATAATTCTTCCTCATTTTTTCACACTCCTCTTACTCGCACACACGCGTTTGTAATAATTATAAAATGAAATGAAAGCATTTTCAAGATTTAAAAGCAAAAAAGTGCCAGTTTTTTCGCATTTTTTGGCACTTTTTTATATTTTCGTCCGATTATACAACGTCGTTATTTAAGTTGTTCAAATTTCTCAATGATTTTTCCAACAAGTGGATGTCTTACTACATCATAATGATCAAAGGTGATTGATCCAACCTCATTGATATCCTGTAAAATATCCCTACTAAGCTTTAAGCCAGATTTTTTAGAAGATGGTAAATCTACTTGAGAAATATCCCCTGTAATTACCATTTTCGAATTAAAGCCTAAACGAGTTAAAAACATCTTTAGCTGGTCAATGGTTGCGTTTTGAGCCTCATCTAGAATAATAAATGCATTTTCTAGTGTTCTACCTCTCATATAAGCTAGTGGTGCAATTTCAATTACTTGCTTTTCAATTAAGCCCTCAGCTCCATCTTTTCCAAGCATATCGTATAAAGCATCATATAAAGGGCGTAAGTATGGATCTACCTTTTCCTTTAAATCTCCTGGTAAAAAGCCTAATGATTCTCCTGCTTCTACTGCAGGACGAGTAAGAATAATCTTTTCAAAGCTTCCCTTTTTAAGTTCAGATACAGCATAGCAAACAGCTAAATAGGTCTTACCTGTACCTGCTGCGCCTATTGAAAAGACTAAATCATGCTTTTTAATACAATCAATATATTCAGCCTGCTTTAATGTTTTAGCAAAAATAGGTTTATTCTTAACATTATGACAAATAGGCTTTCTTGACTTTAAGAATTCTTGATAAGCCTCCATTTTCCCTGAAGAAACAATACTTTCAATATAGATAATGTCTCTTGCAGTAATTGCTTGGGATAGGCTTGACATCAATAATAAGATTCTAAAGATATCCTCAAGCTTAGCAATTTTAATACAATCGGTTGTATCTGTTAAAATGCTATCTCCATGGATGTCAATTTGAACATCAAATAGCTCTTCTAATACCTTTAGGTTTTGATTTTGGATTCCTGCGATATTTTTAGAGTCAATTGAATTATCTAGGATTATGTTTAACTTCATTTAGTCCTCCATACAAAATGTCATCATTTCCTTAGTAATTGGGTGTGGAAATGTTAAGGAATATGCACATAGATGATATTTATCACTTGGATTACAAGAGCCATATTTCTTATCCCCATATAAAGGATGATTGATGCTTGCCATTTGGCATCTAATTTGATGGAACCTTCCTGTTTCAAGTGAAATATCTAGTAAGGATACAATTTGGTTATCAATCTTGTATTCTTCTATTTTTTTATAGGATAATTTAGCTTCCTTTCCATCACTTCTAATATAGGATTTTCTTTCCTTTTCATCCTTATATATATAAGAGGTTAAAAAATGCGTATCTAAATCATCAAAATGCCCCTCCACTAGGGCATGATATTTTTTATTAAATTGATGGGAAGAAATTGCTTCAGATAGTCTTTTTGCTGCCTTACTAGTTCTAGCAAAAACCATAACACCGCTTGTGTTAATATCCAAGCGGTGAACAAGTCCTAAATATACATTTCCTTCCTTATGGTACTTTTCTTTAATATATGCTTTTACTAGTGTAAGCATATCTATCTTATCTGTATTATCAGCCTGAGATAATATTCCCTTGTCCTTAATACAAACAATGATATGGTTGTCCTCATAAAGAATCTTAAGCATATAATTACCTACCTAGCTTTTGAATTGCTTCTAAGAAATTTTTCATCGTATCATCTAATCTAGATGCTTTATTGTATAAAACATAAATGTTTTGAGAAATTTGTAGGTTTAATATATCAAACTTCTTTAGCTTACCTGATTCAATATCATCCTTTACACTATCATAATACATAAAGGCAATACCATCAGATAAAACAACAAGCTTTTTCATTAGATCAATATCATTAGTTTGTATCGTATAATTATTTTTAAAACGAATATTTTTACTCTTTAGACTGTTTAAAACACATTTTGATAATCCAGAATTAGAATCAGGTAACACAATTGTAGCAACGGCTAATGCTTCTCTTGTTAATCTATCCTTATTTTTATATTGTCCCTCTGGGTTACCCACTAAAACTACCTTTTCAGTAGTTAATAAAATAGATTCGAAGCATGATGAGTCAAAGCTATTATCAACGAAAGCAAAATCTAATCTACCAGATAATAGTCCATCAATAATGGAATCTGAATCCTCGGTATAAGCATTAAACATAGGCACCATACCTAAGGCATCTTGAATTTCCTTAGTTTCTGGGATAATTGATTTTACCATGTTTGTAAATCCAACATTACAAATAAAGGATTCTTGTTTATGTAAATTCGTAAGCAATAATTCTTCTTGTAGCTTTAAGCTTTTCGCATAATCTAGTAGCATCATACCAGACTTTGTAAGCTCAAAATTTTTTGGATTTGTAAATAATGTTATATCGTAATCTTTTTCTAAAGTTTTAATGTGATGTGTTACTGCAGGCTGGGTTATATATAATTTACTCGCGGTTTTCGTATAACTTTTTTCTTCTAGCAAAGTTAAAAAAGTTAACAACTTCGTGTCAATCATAATATCCTTCCTTTCTAAAACTTTTTTTATGGATTGCGTTTATTATATAAAAATAATTTATTAAAGTCAATGAAAACAAACATGAAAATTTTTTACCATTTTCTGCAACGAAAACGATTGAAAATATTTCCTTTTTAAAGCGAAAAAAAGGTATAGCAAAGCTATACCATTTTTACTTAATTATTCGAAAACACAATTTAAGATTTCTGAAATGTGGCTAACAGGCTTAATCTCTAAAACCTTTCTAACCTCTTCAGGAATATCTTCAATATCTCTTTCATTATCCTTTGGAATGAAGATTTTCTTTAATCCTGAACGTGATGCAGCGATAGATTTTTCTCTTAATCCACCGATTGCTAATACTTGACCACGTAATGTGATTTCACCAGTCATACCGATATGACAATCAACTGGACGATGAGAAAGGGCAGAAACTAATGCTGTAGTTAATGTTACACCTGCAGATGGACCATCCTTAGGTACTGCACCTTCTGGTACGTGGATATGGACATCATTCTTTTCAAGGAAGCCCTCTTCTATCATTAATTCCTTTTGGTGAGATTTAACATATGAGAATGCTGCAGTTGCAGATTCTTTCATAACATCACCTAATTTACCTGTAAGGATTAATGCACCCTTACCTGGATAAGTAGTTACTTCAATGTCTAGTGTATCTCCACCAAAGGATGTATATGCTAGGCCGGTTACAACACCAATTTGGTTTTCTTCTCTATTTTGGTTGTTGAAGAAGCGGACTTTGCCTAAGAAATCAGAAAGATTAGCCTTTGTAACTACAATTGCTTCTTCCTTATCCATTAAAATACGCTTTACAGTCTTACGGCAAATAGTTGCAATCATACGGTCAAGCTCACGTACACCAGCTTCTCTAGTGTAAGAACGAATGATTTCATACATTGCATCCTCTTCAATCTTGATTTGATCTTCCTTTAAGCCATGAGCTTCGATTTCTCTTGGAAGTAAATGCTTGAAGCCGATATTATATTTTTCGATTTCAGTATAGGATGATAATTCGATAATTTCCATACGGTCTCTTAGAGGCTCTGGGATACTGCCTAAGTCATTTGCTGTCGTAATGAACATTACCTGTGACAAATCATAAGGCTCCTCAAGATAATTATCTGAGAAATACTTATTTTGCTCAGGGTCAAGTACCTCTAGCATTGCTGCTGCAGGATCTCCTCTATAGTCTGCTGTCATTTTATCAATTTCATCTAATAGGAATACTGGATTAACAGTACCTGCATCCTTCATTCCTTTTAAGATTCTACCTGGAAGTGCGCCAATATATGTTCTTCTATGTCCACGGATTTCAGATTCATCTCTAACTCCACCTAAGGATTGCTTTACGAACTTTCTTCCTAAAGCCTCACTAATAGATCTAGCTAGTGATGTTTTACCTACTCCTGGAGGGCCTGCAAAGCATAGGATGGTGCTTGGGTTATGGCCTGTCATCATCTTAACTGCTAAGTATTCAATGATACGGTCTTTAACCTTTTCAAGACCATAGTGATTCTTATCTAACTTTAATGCCACATCCTTTAAATCTAGATTATCCTCAGATTGCTTATACCAAGGTAGGTTAATAATCCATTCTAGATAAGAACGAATTACACCTGATTCAGCCATTTGATTAGATGTAGCTGCATACTTTTGAAGCTCATTCATAGCTTTTTCGTATACGTTCTTAGGAAGCTTAGCCTCCTCAATAGCCTTTCTTAGCTTTTCTACATCCTCTTCCTGCCTTGCCTTATCACCTAATTCATTTTGGATAGCACGCATTTTCTCTCTAAGATAATATTCCTTTTGAGATTCATCGATAGATTTCTTTACATCCTTGTTGATCTTGTTTTCAATTTCAACAATTTGTTTTTCTCTTTCGATATCTTCTAAAATCATTTCTAATCTCTTAGAAACATTTGCTTCTGCTAAATAACGATATTTAGATAAATTACTAGATAGCTTTAATTGATATGCGATAACATCTGATAATACATCAGCATTAGTTCCAGTTTGAACTAGCTTTGCGATTTCATCTGGTGCTTGGAACAAATTCTGACCACCAGTAGCAATTTCATTTGCAATATTCTTAATTAATGCTGTTTCAATCTCATCATTAGCTAAAACAGAATAAATCTTTTCATATGCACAAACGAAATATGGATCTACTGATGTATATTCAGTAATTTGTAAACGATTAGTTACTTTGAATTTTACACGATAATTATTATTAGGTAATTTTAATTTTAATGTAACCTTTGCTAATACACCAATTTCTTCAATGTCATCCTTAGTAACATTCGTAACATTAACATCCTTTTGTATTAATAATACAATGTTGCCACCATACATTTTCTCTGCTGCATCTAGGGCTAAAATAGAGTTAGGTCTTCCAACTTCAATTTTAAATTCATTGTTAGGTAGTGGCACAACGCCTCTAACCGCAATGGCAGGTAGTACAATTTTTGTATTCTCTTCCATAAAATACCTCCCTTAAACTACAATTTGCATAATATATATATTATATACCATATTTATTAAAATGGGTAGGGAAAATATACTTTTTTTATTAATGCAATTATAATATACACCATTTTTGGCACTTTTGCAAGTGGTGTGCCAAAATAACGTTATTTTTCTATATTTTCACATAATTTAAAAGGCAGTCCGAAGACTGCCCTCAAATTAGATTTCCTTTGCGTTTGATACTAATAAGTCAACTAAAGCTTGGTAAGCTAAATCGCTATAATATTTAGCTGCATTAGCTTGTAGCATCTTTTCCTTAGTTGAATTATGTAACTTAGCCTCTTCAGTAGCCTTAGCCTCTAATGCTTCTTGAGATGGAGCTAACTTTTCAACCTCAATTAACTTTGTAGCAATTACATTGAATAATGCTTGACGAGTACCTTGCTCTAAAGTATCTGCTTCAAACTTCTCTTTAGAGATATTCATTAATTGTAAGAATGTATCAAATGGAATATTGTACATCTTTGCTTGTTGTTTATATTGTGCTCTAATACCATCAACTCTTTCATCAATTAATGTTTGAGGCATATCAACCTTAGCATTATCGATTAACTTGTTGATTAAATCGTTAACTTGACGATCCTTCTCAGCAGTTGCCTTAGATTCTTCTAATTCAGCCTTCTTCTTAGCCTTTAATTCTTCAGAGTTAGTAACTCCTTCAATCTTTAAGCTTTGAACATATTCTTGAGTAAGCTTAG
>Ga0247610_10002348_pt1 | contig 21995 bp, 17 predicted proteins | sample 174DNAGHGhighgp2_FD_193483 | JGI IMG/M metagenome (GOLD analysis project Ga0247610, IMG submission 193483) | Sheep rumen microbial communities from Palmerston North, Manawatu-Wanganui, New Zealand - 1742 DNA GHGhigh gp2 | ecosystem: Host-associated > Mammals > Digestive system > Stomach > Rumen...
TCGCGCTGATCTTGCCGTTGCTCAGGTTCTTCACATTGACGCCGGCTATTGTCAGCCCCGTCACGTCTTTAAGGTTGTACTCGCAGTTGGCCAGATTGGCAAGTCCGGCAGCTTGGTCTGCCACCGACTGCAGCAACGAGCATGCTGACAGGGTAGTGCATGCCATGCCGATAACAAAACATTTAATCAGTTTTTTCTTCATTTTTTTTATTTTTTTTCTTGTTTTCCGAACTGCAAATTTACACCAAATATTTTGATTTGAACATCAACCACTCAAAAATGCCCTACATGCGATTTTGAAACGATGTGTTTTTCTTGTTGTCCTACAGTTTGTTGTGTACTTTTCGACTGCCATTTTTAATTAGCGCGATTATGCCATTTTTTTTGCGTTTGTTGGTCTGTTGTCACCGAAATTTGACATTCAGTCGCTCTTTCTTGATGCATTTTTTCCGCCTTCTTGTTCGTCAGATATCATGAGGATTATTACTTATATTTTGCTGTTACAAAAAAAAAATGTATTTTTGTTTTTTCATATTTTTTTCTAATGTAAACTTTAATATTTTATAAATCAAGATGCTCCGCATTGCATCCGTCTTTATTTCGTTTTAATACAATGGAAGAAACCAAAGAAAAGCAACTCAATTTTCTCGAAGAAATCATCGAAGAAGGCCTCAACAGCGGCACCTACTCCTCTATCCTCACCCGCTTCCCGCCAGAGCCTAACGGCTATCTTCATATCGGCCATGCCAAGTCCATCTGTCTCAATTTTGGACTCGCCAAGAAATACGGCGGTAAGACCAACCTCCGCTTCGACGACACCAACCCCGTCAAGGAGGACACCGAGTATGTCGACTCCATTCAAAACGACATCCGCTGGCTCGGTTTTCAGTGGGCCTCAATTCATTATGCTTCAGACTATTTCGACCAACTTTATATTTGGGCTGTTGAACTCATAAAGAAAGGTCTCGCTTACGTCGACGACCAGTCCCTTGAGGAAATACGCCTCAACCGCGGCACCGTCACCTCTCCGGGCAAGAACAGCCCCTTCCGCGACCGCTCCGTCCAGGAAAACCTCGACCTCTTTGAACGCATGAAGAACGGCGAATTCGAGGACGGCAGCAAGGTGCTCAGGGCAAAAATCGACATGGCCCACCCCAATATGCAGTTCCGCGACCCCATCATGTACCGTATCCTGCATGCCGAGCATCACCGCACAGGCAACCGCTGGTGCATCTATCCCATGTACGACTACGCACATGGTCAGAGCGACTCTATCGAGCATATCACCCACAGCATTTGCACTCTCGAGTTTGACATCCACCGCCCGCTCTACGACTGGTTCATCCAGCAACTCGGCATCTTCGCCAGCCATCAGTACGAGTTCGCCCGCCTCAACATCAACTACACCGTCATGAGCAAGCGCAAACTGCTGCAACTGGTCAAAGAAAACTACGTCAGCGGCTGGGACGACCCGCGCATGCCAACCATCTGCGGCTTCCGTCGCCGTGGCTACACTCCCGAGAGCATCCGCAACTTCTGCGAGGACATCGGAGTCGCTAAGCGCGACAATATCATCGACTATGTGCGCCTTGAGAACAGTCTGCGCGACCACCTCAACAAGGTGGCGCCACGTCGCATGGCTGTCCTCGACCCAGTCCGACTTGTCATCGACAACTATCCCGAAGGTCAGGAGGAATACCTCGTGGCTGTCAACAATCCCGAAAATCCCGACGACGGCACTCGTCAGGTGCCATTCTGCCGCGAGCTCTTCATCGAGCGCGACGACTTCATGGAGAATCCTCCTAAGAAGTATTTCCGCCTTTCCCCGGGCACCGAGGTTCGTTTGCGCTACGCCTATTTCGTCACCTGCCAGAGCGTCGACAAGGATGCCGACGGCAACATTACATGCATTCATTGCACCTACGACCCCGCCACCCGTGGCGGCGACTCCCCCGACGGCCGCAAGGTTAAAGGCACCATCCACTGGGTCTCCGCACGTCACGCCGTCGATGCCGAAGTGCGCCTCTTCGACCGCCTCTTCGCTACCGAAAGCCCTGACGAGGCCCCCGAAGGCAAAACCTTCCTTGACAATCTCAACCCCAACTCCTTGCGCATCCTCCGTGGCTGCAAGCTCGAGCCCTCCATCATCGACGACATCGCCCGTCCGAATGTGGAGAACGGCGTCGCCGCTCCTGTGCGGTTCCAGTTCGAGCGCCTCGGCTACTTCTGCACTGACCCCGACGGCTCTCCCGACGCGCCGGTGTTCAACCGCTCTTGCACTCTCAAGGACAGTTGGGCTAAGGCCAAAGCGTAATGCCTGTCCCTCTATTCCCATCTCTACGCGTTCTCTGTTTACTTTCTAACTCATTCTACTACTCCTTTTTATGAAATCTCAAACCAACCTCTATCTGATTGTCGTAGGTGCCTTCCTGCTTTTCATTTCGGGTAGTTTCCTCTCCGAAGGGCTCTCGCACGTAGGCATTGACAACGCCGTCGTCTCGCAGCGCATGGCCGAGGGGTTTGAGGATTTCTGGCTCCCCTCGCTCGCAACGCCGGGACATGCCGACAGACAGCATTATCTTCCCTTGGGCTATTGGCTTGAAAGCCAGTGGTACAAACTCTTCGCCGACAACTCCTTCATGGCCGAGAAGGTCTACTCCGTCTTGACCTATTTCATCCTCGCGGCCCTCATGATTTGGATTTGGACGCTCATCGGCCAACCTCGGCAGACGGGATGGCTCCCGCTTCTGTGCTGGATCACTATCCCGCTCGTCACTTGGTCGGCCACCAACAACCTCTTGGAGAGCACCATGACCATCTTCACCCTCCTCTCCGTTGCCTTCCTCCTCAAGGCTGGTCGCGCCTCTTTCATCCAGCAGACGCGTCTGGCGCTCGGCAAAAGTACAGGCCACTACAAACTTAGCCGTACTGCTTGGGTTGTCCTCGCGGCCCTCATGATGGAACTGGCCTTCATGGTCAAAGGATTCGGTGGTCTGTTCCCCATTTTCTTTCCTTTCCTATATTGGCTCATGGTGCGACGCGAGCGTATACTATTCCCCATCTTCACCACTGTCGTCATTCTCGCCGTCTGGTTGGTGACGCTCTCCGTCTTCATTTTTATCTCTCCCGACATCTACAGCCATCTTTACGACTACCTTCATCGTCAGCTGATTGGCGGTCTCCTTCACACCCAGACGGTGCAGTCGCGGTTCTACATCCTCTATGTCCTTTTCGTCCAGGGTGCCATACCTCTCTCCATCGTCGTTCTCCTTTCGCTTCTGCGTCTCAAGTCGCGTCCTTTCTACCGTTTCATGTTTCCTAAGCGCTATGGCAAAGGGCTATCCGCTATCCAGAACGAACGGTCTCGTCTGGGGTGGTTCTTTCTGGTTTTCGGACTCTCCGGTGTACTGCCTATCATGTTGGGACACAAGCAACAGGAGTTCTACATCGTCCCCATGTTGCCTTTCTTCGCCATCGCTATGGCTTGTCTGCTCTACGACCTCATCGAGGACTGGTTGCTTGCCAGCAACCGTACCTCCCGACGCGTCCTCAATGCCATTGCCGCTGTGCTGATTGGTGCAGGTCTGCTCCTCAATATCAATAGTATACACAAAATCAACTCCAACGAGGAACTGCTTTCCGACATGCGCATCATTCTGCCTTACCTCAACGAGGGCGAGGTTCTCTCCGCTGGTCCCGATGTTTTGGCTTCGCCTGAGGTGGAGGAGTATTTCTACCGCTACAAAAAGGTCACTTTCGACTCCTCATCATCCCATCGGCACCTCTTGACCATGTATGGCAACCGTAACAACGCAGGCATCATGGCATCCTATCAGATTATGAATCTGCCCACTAAGCTATATCATCTGTTCGAACAGAAACCTCCTGTCGTAATCGACACTCTTTCTCTTGCCGACTCTTTAGCGTTCGTCGACTCTGCTGACTATGAATCTTTTGACTTCGATTTTGATTTTTAATCTTCTCGTATCTTGAAACACTTATTTTTGATATTCTCCATTCTTCTCTCTTCAGCCCTCCTCGTTGGTTGCAAGTCCTCTTACGCTCCGGGCGACTACTACAGCCTTGACGGCGATAAGGGGGTGGTCGTCTCGGTCGATGCCGACGCGCAGCCACTCCTCATCATATCGCTCGACGAGGTCTCAGCTCTCGATGCCGACTCAGCTTTGCGCTGGGGATTGGAAAATGAAGCGCAAGGTTGGCGCCTCCCCGACAAAGACGAAATCGCTCTTGTTAACAAGTATAAGACTCTGATTAACCGCACTATGGAGAAACATCATGCCCCACTTGTGCTGGTCAACCATACTTTTTATTGGACTTCTTCTCCCTGCTCGCCGACACATACTTACGCTTGTGGCCCCGATGGCCTTAACTGCTATTTCAATCAGAACAACTCCCACTCCTACAGGGCGCGTAAGGTGAAAAACCTCAAAAACTGATATATACGTAACTCCATATTATCGTAAGATGAAAATATCATATAACTGGCTTAAAGACTACGTAGCCATTTCGTTGGACCCTCATCAATTGGATGAACTCCTCACTTTCTCTGGCCTCGAGATTGAAGGCGTCGAGAAGGTCGAAACCATCAAGGGTGGACTTGAGCATGTCGTCATCGCTCAGGTGCTCACCTGCGAACCTCATCCCGATTCCGACCATCTCCACCTCACCACGGTCGATGTCGGCAACGGCACTCCTCTCAACATCGTCTGCGGCGCTCCCAACGTCGCGGCAGGGCAGAAAGTGGTATGCGCACAGATTGGAACTAAGATTTGGTCTTCCGACACTGAATACCATGAGATTAAGAAAGGTAAGCTGCGAGGCGCTGTCAGCGAAGGCATGCTCTGCGCCGAGGACGAACTGCAACTCGGCAACAGTCACGACGGCATTATGGTACTGCCCGATGACGCCCCTGTCGGCATGCCGGCGCGCGACTATTTCAATGTCAAGGACGACTATACTCTCGAAGTGGCCATCACCGCCAACCGCTCGGACGCCACCTCGCACATCGGCGTGGCACGCGACGTCGTGGCGGCTCTCAACACTCGCCAGAACGCTGGCCTCGCCATTCAGTGGCCCGAGATAGACAACTCTCTCTCGGTTAACGACAAGCCCGACCCTCGTGCTGTCAAGGTCACGGTCGACAACAGTGACCTCTGCCCGCGCTACTCGGGACTCACCATTCGCAATGTTAAGGTGCAGGAGTCGCCAGACTGGCTCAAGGACAAGTTGCGCACCGTCGGCCTGCGTCCTATCAACAACATTGTCGACATCACCAATTTCATCCTCATGGAAGTGGGACAGCCGCTACATGCTTTCGATGCCGACATGATTGCGGGTAACCACGTTACGGTCAAATGCCTCCCGCAGGACACTCCATTCGTAACTCTCGACGGTGTGGAACGTAAGCTCGACAGTCGCGACCTTATGATATGCAATGACAACGAGGGCATGTGTATCGCCGGCGTCTTCGGCGGTCAGAAGTCCGGCGTCACCATGCAGACCACCAACGTCTTTATCGAGAGTGCCTACTTCAACCCTGTCTCTATTCGCAAAACCTCTAAGCGTCACGGTCTTAAGACCGATGCCTCTTTCCGCTACGAGCGTGGCTGCGACCCCAACATCACCCTCTGGGCCATCCGTCGCGCCGCCCTGCTCATCAGACAGTTGGCTGGAGGCGAAATTTGTGGCGACATTGTAGATATTTATCCTAAACCGATTGAGCGCGCCGCTGTCGACATCAACTTCAAGCGCATCGACGACCTCGTCGGCATACACATTCCCGTCGAAGCTATTCGCACGGCTCTCACCTCGCTCGACATCGAGATTGTCGGCGAGACCTCAGAGGGTATGTCGCTGCTCATACCCACCTGCAAGGTTGATGTCTACCGCGAATGCGATGTGGTCGAGGAAATCCTCCGCATCTACGGCTACAACATGGTCGAGGTCGACGAGACGTTGCACAGCTGTCTGGCTTACGGCGTCAAACCTAATCCTCAGAAACTCAAAAAGTCTGTCTCCGAATACCTTAGCGCCAATGGCTTCAACGAGATTATGAACAACTCGCTCACCAAAAGCGCATACTACGACAATAATGCTGACTTCCCAGCCGACCGTTGTGTCCACATCATCAATCCTCTCTCTAAGGAACTCAACGTCATGCGCCAAACCCTCCTTTACAACGGGTTGGAATGCATCGTCTACAACGCCAATCATAAGATTTTCGACCAGAGGCTCTTCGAGTTCGGACGTAGCTATGTCGCCAATCCCGAAGCCGACATCGATGCCCCTGTCACCAAGCGTTTCAACGAGACACAGCATCTTTCCTGCTTCTTGACGGGCAACGCTCATCCTGAAAACTGGCACTCCAAGAGCAGCAAGGTCGACTTCTTTGACGCTAAATGCTATCTCCTCAACATTCTCGCCAAGATGCGCATTCCAATGCAACGACTCCTCGTCGCTTCGGCAACGGAGGCTTTCCTCTCCGAAGGACTCTCCTATACCTTTAAGGACAGCAAGAAACAGCTCGCTCTGGTCGGTCGCATCTCCGATGCCACACTTCGTATGATGGATTGCAAGCAGGAGGTCTTCTTCATCGACATAGACTGGGATCTGCTCCTCAAGAGCTACCCGACCAAGGAAATCACCTACCGCGAGGTGGCCAAATACCCCGCTGTGCGGCGCGATTTGGCTCTGGTGCTCAGCTCCGATGTCTCCTTCGCGCAGATTGAGGCTGTCGCCATGGCATCCGAGAAGAAACTGCTCAAACAGGTTTCGCTCTTCGATGTCTACAACGGCAAGGGTATTGCCGACGGTTTCAAATCTTATGCTGTCAGCTTCATCCTGCAGGATGATGACAAGACGCTCAATGACAAGCAGATTGATGCTGTCATGTCTAAACTGCAGAAAAACCTCGAGGCGCAACTCGGCGCCAAGATACGCTCTTGATTTCTTCTACTATCATTTAACCTGAACTATTGACCAATAAACTTTGGGACTCGAAAAATATGACATAAAGATCTTGCTTGCACTCACCAAGTGCATCGCCGGCAGAAAAGACTTTTTCCGCTGGCTTATGGAGAACGGCTATCCCGAACTCGCTGCTTTCTCCAACGCCGTCAGGGGTGATGTCGACGCCATGAAGTGGCTCTTCGCCAACCATTACGAATGGCTCGCCATACTCTCCAACGCCATCGACGGCGAGGACAAGGCACGTGTTTGGATAGGCAAAAGCACTCACATCTGCAACCTCATGTTTGCCATGGCCTGCCGCGAGGACATCGACGCGCTTAAATGGCTAAGAGACAGAAACCTCAACGTCTTTCTGCTCATGGCTAAGGAGGTCGCCACAGTCCTCGAAACTCAGGCTCTCGAAAACCAGGGCCCTTATGTACTCCATTTCGGCACTTGACGTGATTATTCTTGAAAACTCATTTTATATAACTCAGCCAGTTTTAGCCTTGTTGTTATATAATCAGCTTAACATCCAATCAACTCATCAACTAAACTATCTCAACAACTCAGAATCATGGATGATAAAAATTTTCAAAACAATGGTGGCAACCGTCCCCGTCGTCCGCGTTTAACGGCTGCCCCAAAAGATGACAATCGAAAAGAGAACAACAACCTCCGCTCTTCTAATGGCAAACGTCATCTTAACAACACTAAATCTCATCCCGCCAGGATTAACCGTCTCAAAGGGGCTGAGGAAATCATTCAGAACAAGATACGACGCCGCAAGAACAAACAGGCTCCCCCAGAGCCTAAGCACGACGGCACCACTCGTCTCAATAAATACATCTCTAATGCTGGCATCTGTTCCCGTCGCGATGCCGACAAATTGATTGAGGCGGGCGCCGTTTCCGTCAATGGCGAGGTGGTCACCACCCTCGGCTTCAAGGTCAAGGAAGGCGATGTGGTCTCCTACGGTGGCGAGGTGCTGCGCAGTGAGCCTAAGCGCTATTTCCTGCTCAACAAGCCTAAGGGCTATATCACCACTCTCGACGACCCGCAGGAGCGCAACACGGTCATGCAGCTCATGCAGGGCTGTTGCCGCGAACGCATCTATCCTGTGGGACGCCTCGACAAGAACACCACAGGCTTGCTACTCTTCACCAATGACGGCGAGATGGCTAAGAAGTTGACTCATCCCTCCTCTAATGTCTATAAGATTTATCAGGTTGAGACCGACCGCCCTGTGAGCCGCACCGACATGCAGCAGATGCTTGACGGCATTGAGCTCGAGGACGGCCCCATTGCCGTCGACGACGTGCAATACAATGGCGACGGGCGCGACCGACGAATTGTCGGCGTGGCTCTCCACTCGGGCAAAAACCGCATCGTTCGACGCATCTTCGAGCATTTTGGCTACGAGGTGCATAAATTGGATCGCTGCGTCTTCGCAGGTCTCACCAAGAAAGACCTGCCCCGTGGACGCTACCGCGAACTGACGCAACAGGAGGTGAACTACCTGATGATGGTTTGACGGCTTGTATTGTATTCCGGGAAGAGTCGGCTATACTGTTTTTCAGAAAGAACTCTCTGATAATAAATAAAGATGGTGTCTCATAGCTTACTGGACACCATCTTCTTTTCTGCCTTTTGGTCAGTTGCTTGATGCTTTGAGATATTACCCTTTATTGCACGGAGAGGATTTCGGTCACCACATACTGGCTGTTGCCTCGCCAGGGTAGGGTGCCCATATAGCGTTTCCAGCGTATCTCTACGTATTTGCCGGAGCAACGCATCAGGCTGTCGGCTATCTTGTTGTCGGTCACGGAGAACTTGAACTCGTTGCTTTGCAGGTTATTGTTGCCTCTGTTGGACTTGAAGCCGCTCTGTATCATCTTGCCTTCGTAGGTCTTGAAGAGGATGCCCTCTTCCTGGAAATAGTTGATGTCGCCGGCATTGACGCCTCTGCTGTATACGAAGAAGAAATGGAAGTATACAAATGTCGCCAACACTATTACGATGACAGACACGCTGATATATATGATTTTACCTTTTCTCGTCATTGCTTTCTGTTTTTATTTGGCGCGGAAGTAGATGTTGATGGGTACGCCGTGGAAGTCCCACAGTTCGCGCATGCGGTTCTCGACATAGCGGCGGTAGGGGTCGCGCACATACTGCGGCAGGTTGCAGAAGAAGACGAACTGCGGATAGGGTGTCGGCAACTGGGTGATATACTTTATCTTTATCCACTTGCCTTTGACACTTGGTGGTGGGTTCTGCTCCTTGACGATAGGCAGCAGTGTGTCGTTCAGCTCGGAGGTGGGTATCTTGCGACTGCGCGCCTCGTAGACTTGCCGTGCTGTCTCGAGGACTTTATAGATGCGTTGCTTGTTGATGACCGAGGTGAAGACGATGGGCACGTCGTCGAAAGGCGCAATGCGTTCGCGGATAAGCTTTTCGTACTCCTTGTGGGTGTTATTGTCCTTCTCTATGAGGTCCCATTTGTTCATGACGATGACGACGCCTTTGTGGTTGCGTTGTATGAGGCCGAAGATGTTGAGGTCTTGCTGCTCAATGCCTTGCGACGCGTCGAGCATGAGGATGCAGACGTCGCTGGCCTCGATGGCGCGGACGGAGCGCAGGACGGAGTAGAACTCGAGGTCTTCGCTCACTTTCTGTTTCTTGCGCAATCCGGCGGTGTCGACAAAGTTGAAGTCGAAGCCAAAGAGGTTGTAGTGCGAGAGGATGGAGTCGCGGGTGGTGCCGGCGATGGGTGTGACGATGTTGCGTTCGGTGCCGGTGATGGTGTTGATGAACGAGGACTTGCCTACGTTGGGGCGTCCGACGACGGTGATGCGTGGCAGCTCGTCGTTGTCCTCCTCCTCGCCTTCGTCAAAGTCGGCGACAAGGGCGTCGAGCAGGTCGCCGGTGCCGGTGCCTGTGATGCCTGCTATGGGGTACAGCTCGCCGAGGCCGAGGGCGTAGAACTCGCCTATGGTCTCGTGACGTGCGGCGGTGTCGCATTTGTTGACGACAAGCATGACACGCTTGGTGCAGCGGCGTAGCATGTCGGCAACATCTTCGTCCATGGGGGTGAGCCCTTCTTTTGCGTCGACGAGGAAGAGGATGACGTCAGCCTCGTCGATGGCGAGGGCCACCTGTTTGCGTATTTCGATTTCGAACTCGTCGTCGCCACCCATGACGTAACCGCCGGTGTCGATGACGGAGAAGTGTTTGCCGTTCCAGTCGGAATGTCCGTACTGGCGGTCGCGGGTGACGCCGGAGGTCTCGTCGACTATGGCTTTGCGTTCTTCGATGAGGCGGTTGAAAAGGGTCGATTTGCCTACGTTGGGCCGTCCTACTATGGCTACGATGTTTGACATGTCTTGATAGGGTTGTGTGGAGGTGTTGTTAGATTTTTTTTGAAAGGCAAAAGGGGACGTCGTGTGGTTGGTCCCCTTTTGCTGTTGTTATGAGTCAGTGCCTTACCTGCTGCTTCCGAAGAGGAGGTTGAGGCCGACGGAGATGTTGAGCTGTTTGGCGTCGACAAGGTAGATGTTGGAGATGTAGTCGAGGAATGTGTAGACCTGAATGGCACGGAACGGGGTGAGTGTGAGGCCGATGCCGGGGTTAAACCAGCTCCAGTTGCCGTTGTTGGTGACGACGGAGGCCGCAGCGACCACTTCGACCCAGTCGTGCAGGTTGGCACGGGCCAGGAGCGAGGTGCGGCTGTAGAAGCCTACGTTCTTGGTTTTGAAGACGTCGCCGACCTTCACCAGGCCACGTTCGAACTCGCCATGGAAGAGGACACCGGCGCTGAGGAAGTTGGTGAAGTGGAACATGCCGCCAAGGTTGACTTTGGTGGGTATGGAGGTCCAGTAGTCTTTGTCGGAGTCGACGAACTTATAGTCGGCAAGCGACTTGAGGGAGTCGAGGAGCATCTGGGTGTAGGTGGAGTCCATCTTGCCACCTTGCATCAGCTCGCTGACGTCGACGCCGGTGAAGGTGAAGCTGTTGTTCTCGCGGGCGGAGACAATCTTCTGCACGCCATCAGTCCAGTGTATGCCGGGACCGAAGTCGTTGACGCTTGCCGACACCTCGAAGAGGTCGGTGGCGTAGCGGGCACCGAGGTCGAAGTTGACGCCGTAGTTCTTAGGCATATAGGTGCGGACGTTGGCGGTCGTCTGGTTGTTGATGGTGTCGGTGTGTATGTCGATTGCGGAGGTGTAATTCATGTCGAGGTTGAGGTTTGCGGTCATCGACGAGTAGTCGGGCGCCGTCTGGAGTGTCAGCGACGAGCCGGCGTTCGAGAGGTCGAGGTAGCCGATGAGCATCTTGACGCGTGCGCCTATGGTGAGTCGGTCGTCGAGCAGGCGGATGCCGAAGCCGACGGCTCCCTCGCCATAAACGCGGGCACTGACAAAATTACCGTCGATGAGCTCGATGATGTCGTCGCCGGTGTGGCCGTAGTTACCTTCGTTGAGGAAGGTGACGAGTCCTGTTGGCATGCCGAGGCCGAAATCGACTTTTGCCTGTGCGGAGAGGGTGAGGAAGAACTTGCCGAGGTCGAGGCCGAATCCTACAGCGTTGATGCCTGTGCCGAAGCGGAAGTTGTCGCCGTCGGTGAGGGTGTCGAGGATGCTGTTGGCGTTGATGATGGTCTTATTGTTGACGGTGTCGATCTGGAAGATGCTGCTGTAGGACAGCGGGCTGGAGAGGTTGATGTTGGCGCCTGGCAACGAGAGGTATATCCTCGATTTGCTGGGGAAAAAGGCGGGGTTGGCGGTGTTCATCAGCGGGTTGCGCGACGAGCCGTACATGATGTTGCTCTGTGCGCTGGCTATCGATGGCATTGCCAGCAGGATAGCGGCAAGGGCGATGAGGCTTATCCTGATGTTTTTCATTCTGCACCTCCTTCCGTGTTGCCAGTGTTGATGTCGATGTCGAGGTTGTAGGATGGCGTCAGCTTAGCCCACACTCGCAGGTCGAGCTTGTCGGATGCCTGCACGGCGACGCGGTTGCGGATTGGGTCGCCGGTGGTGGTTGTGTTGAGTGTTGCTGTAAGCTGTATCTTCTTGGTTTTCAGTAGTGCGTCGAAGACTGGGGCTGTGACGGGTATTTGCACCAGCGTTCTGTTGGGACCCACAGAGCTGTAGAGGTTGGTGACGGGGTTGATGGCCACGTCGGCGCCAGCCACCTCGGTGAGTATGGGGTCGAGGAGGTCGCACAGCGGAGCGTCGGTGGAGTCGAGCAACTGGGCGCGCAGGAGAAGCGACAGGGGGATGGAATTGTTGCACTCGAGGTAGATCATCGAGGTGTCGATGGAGAGTTGCCCGAGTTGGAAAGAGGGCGAGAAGTCAATCTGCGCGTCGTAGTTGAGGTCGTTGATATAAGCGGAGATTGGAAAACGCACCTTGATGTCGCCTGTGACGTCGACGGAGGTGATGCCGATGGAGTCGGCGACGAACTGGTTCTCGCTGATGCCGGCGCTGGCGAAGAAGGCGGCCTCGAAGGCGATGTTCATCCGTGCGGAGTAGCGCAGTTCCTTAGGACGCATGTTGACGGCGCCACTGATGTCTTCGTCGTTGAAGAGGATTACGTCCTGACCGGCCAGCAGGCTGTCGATGGGGATGGAGTCGTTGATGGCCAGCACTTGCTGCACGGTGTTGTCCTTGCCCACCACGTAGAGTGTGAGCTGGTCGTAGTAGACGTGCACGTGGTATTTTGCCATGGAGTCAACGGCGCCTTCGCGGGCGTGGGCAAGCAGGTGGGTCTTGAAGTAGACCTTGAGGCTGTCGACCTCGAGCTCGGCATCGTTGAGGGCGCCGATGTTGTTGAAGAGGTCGATGGCGATGGAGCCTTGCGTGGTGTTGCGCGCCACATGGACGATGGTGCCGTCCTTGGCGCCGGATTTGGGTGTTTTCTTATTGTTGTCGAGCTGGATGTTCCAGAACGCCGTGGTGTCGTAAAGTATGGTGATGATGCCATTGGCACCCACCTCCATCTTGGCATCCGAGAGTTGCACCATTTGCAGCATGTCGTAAAGGGTTGCTGAACCCATTCCGATGGGGACACCGAGGGTGGGGCTCACGGTGCCCTGAAATGTCATAGGATGCTTCAGGGCATCAAAGTCGTTGAATCCATCTTTGAGGCAAGATGTGAACAACGCGCCTGCAAGCAGAGCCAGAAGTAATGGTTTTTTCATCTTTTTAAGTGTTTATCAGTGTTTTATGAATTAATGTCCCTAAATTAATAAAATGCAAATATACGATATTTTTTTGATTTTCCAACAGTTCTGAATTGTTTGTCATTTCTTCCCGTTGGATTGTCCTGTCCGTCGCCTCTGACAGGCTCTTGCAGATATTGCATTTTTCCTCTCAAAAAAGTTTTTTTTCAGGTTGTTTAATCTATCTAAAGACTAAAAAAAAGTCTGTCGGTAGACTTGGCATTTTTTCTGTTGGTGATTTGGTGGCAATGTTGCCGGAAAGCCACTCTGGCGCTGTGGGCAGAAACTACTGGATGTTTCTTTTTTTTCATAATAAAATATTTCGTAAATTTGCAAAACCAAAAAATATAGAGTGAAGTTCATAAGACAGTATCAGTCAGATATCTATGGCAATTATCGGATCGCTTATCTGCGTGACGGCGCTTTGACAGGCGTCGTCATAGCGGTTGCTGTTTTGTTCTGCAAGCTGATATATTACCCGATCCATTCGCCGGAGAATTATGTGACGGAGGCTGTCTTGCTTGTCGCTACGCTGTTCTTTGCCTACCGCTATCGCGAACGTCTGCCCGAGAAGAAGGTTTTTTTCAAGGAGTTGATGCTCTATGGCCTCGGGCTTGGCGTGGTGGCTGCCGCTGTCTACGGCCTTTTCCTGCTGTTCTATGGCGGCGTGGTCGACAAGGAGTTCCCGACGCGATGCCTGCAGCATTTCATCAACGGCGAGATGAACGGCTCTGCCCCCGAGGAGCAGAAAATGGCCACCATCGAGGTGATGAAGGCTTACAAGCTGAGGACGTGGGCGTTCATAGGCTTTTTCCGCACGGCGGTCATGTCCATCATGTCGGCATTCATAGCGGCGCTGGTGTTCCGCACCGAGAAGAATGTGGTGAAAAAGAAGTAAATACTGTATTGATTTTTAATATTTAAACCTTTATAATGAAATGGATATTAGCATAGTAGTTCCCCTGTACAATGAAGACGAGTCGTTGCCGCATCTGGCAGAATGGATTGACCGCGTGATGAATGAGCATGGCTTCTCGTATGAGGTCATCATGGTTGACGACGGCAGCAAGGACAGCTCGTGGGCGGTCATTGAGTCGCTCAGAGCCAAGAACCCTTGCTACAAGGGTGTGAAATTCCGTCGCAACTACGGCAAGTCGGCGGCTCTGAACGTGGGCTTTGGCCATGCGCAAGGCGATGTGGTGATAACCATGGATGCCGACCTGCAGGACAGCCCCGACGAGGTGCCGGAACTCTACCGCATGATAAAGGAGGAGGGCTATGACCTGGTGTCGGGATGGAAGAAGAAACGCTACGACTCCAAGCTGGCGAAGAATATCCCGTCGAAGTTCTTCAACTGGACTACACGCAAGATGTCGGGCATCAAGTTGCACGACTTCAACTGTGGGCTGAAGGCCTACCGCCGTGATGTGGTGAAGTCGATAGAGGTCTATGGCGAGATGCACCGCTATATTCCCGTCATAGCCAAGTGGGCCGGTTTCAGCAATATAGGCGAGAAGGTGGTGCAACACCGCAAGCGCGAGTTCGGCGTCACTAAGTTCGGCCTCAACAGGTTTGTGAACGGTTACCTCGACCTGATGTCAATCATGTTCATGTCCAAATTCGGCAAGCAGCCGATGCATTTCTTCGGCTTGGTGGGCTCATTCTCGTTCCTGTTCGGTTTTGTGGCCCTCATAGCGGTGATAATCATGCGCCTATGTGGTAGCATACACCTCACTACAAGCGTGTGGTTCTATCTCTCGATGCTCTTCCTTGTGCTGGGTGCTATGCTGTTTCTGGCCGGTTTCCTGGGCGAACTTATATGCCGCAACTCGACGACACGCAACAACTATCTCATCGAAAAAGAACTTGTTGACTGATTATGAGCAGCCTTTTTCTTGATAGGGATGGCGTCATCAACCAGCGTATTGTGGACAACTATGTGACTCGTGTTGAGGATTTTGTCATCCTCGACGGTGTGCTTGAGGCCTTTGCCATCTTCGCCGGCAAGTTTGACCGTATCTTCATGGTCACCAACCAGCAGGGGATAGGCAAGGGGTTGATGAGTGCCGCCGACCTTGAGGCAATACACAACTTCCTGCTGGACAAGGTGAAATCCGTCGGCGGACGCATCGACCGCATCTACTTCTGCCCTGAACTGAAGGAAAAGCATTCGTTCTTGCGTAAGCCTTCGATAGGCATGGCCATTCAGGCGCGACGCGATTTTCCTGAGGTGAGGCTCAAGGATTCGGTTATGGTGGGCGACATGCGCAGCGACATGCTTTTCGGACGCCGCGCCGGCATGCGTACTGTGCTGGTAGGCGACGAGAAGGATGTGGCCAGAAGCGACCACCATCTTGTCGATTTGTATTATCCGGATTTGCTGGCGTATGCCAAGACGCTGTAGATGAATAGCCTATGATGTATCGACACGACAGCAATGGAAGTGGCGCAAAGAAGACAACACGTCGCCGCAGAACATCATCCTCCAGAAGTGGCAAGCGCCTGTCGAAGGGGGTGGCTGTGATTGCTGTCGCTGGAATGGCTTTTTTGCTCTATGCCTTTGTCATTCTTCGTTCTGACAGAAGGGACGAGGTGGAAAAGGCTCTCATGGAGGATGGAAATCTGGTGGCGGACGTCTCCGGACGGCCAGACGACAACCGCGTGTACAGGCGTCGGCTGGCGAAAGAGGCTATACCGCCAATAAATCATTATCAGCTGAACTACCGCATTCTCTTCAACGACTCAAACTACGTACAACTGGCGGCGGCGCGCGCCAACGGCATAGACCCCGCAACGGTCGGCACGCCATCAGAAAATCCGCTGTTGGTGCCTATCTTCAGCAACAGGCTGTATCAGGTGGACACCATGTATCATTCTGAACCCTACCTGCTGCCCGAGGCGGTGCTGCTAATCGACTATATATCGCACCGTTTCAACCAGTTGATGCAGGAATACTATCCTTCGATAGGCGAGCATAAGATTATAGTAACCAGCGCTTTGCGCACCGAACAGAGTGAACGCCGTCTGCGGAGGGTCAACCGTAATGCCACCGACACTTCGTGTCATGTCTACGGAACCACTTTCGATATCTCGGCACAGCGCTATCTGCATGTTGACAGTGGACACGACACCGTCGTTGACGCCTGCAAGCGTATGCTGGCTGTGGCGCTCTACGAGATGCGGTACGAGGGATTGTGCTACGTGAAATACGAGCGGGGCTCATGCTTCCATATCACTCTGCGAACCACTCAGTATGAGGGAGATGAGAAATCTGAAACGCGCGTGTATGTCAATCCGGGCTCGCCGGTATACATGAAGTCGCGCCCGACGACACCGCTGAATCGCAGGCATTCGAAACGCAATGAGAAGAATACAATAAACAGTAGTAAAACTGAAAATAGGAAAGCACTGAAAAAGAATAAAGTACGTAGCAACGTGGAACAAAAAAACAAAGCGGAGAACAACAAACGGGACAACAACAACGTTCTTTCGGAAAGAGAACGTCTGTCATTAGAACAATTCGAACGTAGATACTGACAGTATTACGGTATCTTTTAGATTATCATATAATTGAACAAAAAATAGAATAAAGATATGTCATTACAATGTGGTATTGTAGGATTGCCAAATGTCGGTAAGTCCACTCTTTTCAACTGTTTGAGCAATGCAAAGGCGCAGGCCGCCAATTTCCCTTTCTGTACGATAGAACCCAACGTGGGCGTCATAACTGTTCCCGACGAACGTTTGAACAAGCTGGTGGAGATAGAGCATCCCGCCAGTGTGGTGCCTGCCACAGTCGAGATTGTCGACATCGCCGGATTGGTGAAGGGTGCATCGAAAGGTGAGGGACTTGGTAACAAGTTTCTGGGCGACATACGCACCACCGACGCCATCATTCACGTCTTGCGATGCTTTGACGACGACAACGTCACGCATGTCGACGGTTCGGTGGATCCGGTGCGCGACAAGCTAACCATCGACCTTGAACTCCAGTTCAAAGATCTGGAAACCATAGAGAACCGTTTCCAGAAGGAGGAGAAGAAAGCCAAGACCGGCGGCGATGCCAAGGCTAAGAAGTTGGTCGAAGTCATGACGCTCTACAGGGAGGCCCTTCTGGCCGGACGTAGCGCGAGAACAGTCGAACTTGACGACTCGCAGCAGGAGGCGGCGAAAGAACTTATGCTCCTCACGGCCAAGCCGATACTATATGTCTGCAATGTCGACGAGGCCTCGGTTGTCAATGGCAACAAATATGTCGATATGGTACGTGAGGCTGTGAAGGACGAGAATGCTGAGGTGCTTATAATAGGTGCTGGAATAGAAGCCGATATCGCCGAATTGGAGACATACGAGGAGAAACAGATGTTCCTCGAGGACTTGGGCTTGAAGGAGTCTGGCGTGAACCGTCTGATAAAAGCGGCTTATCGTCTGCTCAACCTTCAGACGTTCCTCACGGCAGGCCCTAAGGAATGCCGTGCATGGACGTTCAAGAAAGGGATGAAAGCCCCTCAGACAGCTGGAATTATACATAGTGATTTCGAGCGTGGCTTTATACGCGCGGAGGTCATAAAGTACGAAGACTATGTGGCCCTCGGAAGCGAGGCGAAATGCCGCGAAGCTGGCAAGATTTCTGTCGAGGGTAAGGACTATGTGGTGCAGGATGGCGACATCATGCATTTCCGTTTCAACGTCTGATTTACGGGCGACACAATATAATGGAATTTTTTCCGTTTTAAGTGTTTGGTTTTTGTCTCCTTTTTTTGAACCTCAATTTTTAATAGTATAGAAGATGCTCATTGGCAGAAGAAATATAATGGCTGTTGCAGGGCTTGCATCGATGCTTGCTTTCTCCGGCTGTTCCACTCAGAAGGCCAAGTGGGCAAATGTGACATACCACAACACTACATGCCACTACAACGTGTGGTGGAACGGGAACGAAAGCTACAAGGAAGGCATCCGCAAGCTGGAGAAGACCTTCAACGACGACTACACCAATATCCTTCCTGTATATCAGATTGGTACCAGAGAACAGGCGATGGCTATCTATCCCCAGATGGACAAGAGCATCGAGAAAGGTATCAAAGGCATAAAGAAACATAGCATCTATGTCCAAGGCAAAGAATATGTCAAGTACGTAAAAAACTGCTACTTGTTGACGGCTTATGCCACGTTTCAAAAGCAGGACTATGCTGCCACCTCCAACACATGTCGTCTGATAATGACGCAGTATTCCGGTAGCATGGAATCGGACGAGGCGAAGATTCTGCTGGCCCGTTGCATGACGCAAGAGAAACAGTATGCCGATGCGGAAATAGCTCTGGATCAGCTTGTGGTGGAACAGTCGAAAAACAATTTCTCACCCAAGTTGGCTGATAAGCTGTATCTTGCTATGATAGAGGCCGTTCTGCCACAAGAGAAATATAAGAAATCGGTACAGTACATACGTCTTGCGCTCGACGAAACGAAGGACAAGAGGACGAAAGCGCGCCTGTACTTCATCATGGCGCAGATTTACCAGAAGCTGGAGAAGCGTCCGACGGCGACAAAATATTTCGAGAAAGTGCTGAAATGCAGGCCCGACTATGTGATGGAATTCAATGCCAGAATAAACATAGCCTCGTGCGCTGACGCTGAGCATACCGATGTCTCCGTGGTGGAGCGCAGTTTGGATAAAATGCTGCGCGACAAGAAGAACGAGGAATTCAAGGATCAGATTTACTATGCCAAGGCTGAGATGTATCTCGGCGTGAAGGATGCCCAGAAGGCCTGCGACAACTACCGCATGTCGGTTGCCGCCGCCACCAACAACCCGTCGCAGAAGGCCAAGTCGGCTCTGAGAATGGCCGATGTGCTGTATGACCTTTACGAGAACTACGATGAGGCGCAGAAGTACTACGATACGGCCATGCACATCATTAAGGCTGGCTATCCGCACTTTGACGAGATACGTTCGCGTTATAACACGCTTACAGCATTGGTTGAGAATACGCGTGCTATCTATCGTAACGACAGCCTGTTGATGTTGGCTGATATGAACCCCGCGGAACGCTCGGAACTGATAAAGAAGAAGATTGAGAAGCTGAAACAGCAGGAGAGGGAAGAGGAGGAAAAGAAACTGCTTGCGGAACTGAAGTCGGAGTCGCAGGCCATGGCCAACGCCCTCGACGGCGACTGGTATTTCTATAACCGCGACAATGTGAGCAAAGGCAAACAGACCTTCAGACAGCGATGGGGAGTGCGCGTTTTGGACGACTACTGGTTTCTGTCGCAACGCAACAACTTCTCAATCAGCTCTCTTGTGCCGGGTATGGAGCAGGATGAAGAAGACGAGTCGGAAATCGACTCGGTGGCAAGCGACAGCACGGCGTTCGTCTCGTCCAAAGACAATCCCGACGACCCGCACAACGTCGCTTATTATCTGAAGGATCTCCCTAAGACTCAAGGACAAAGAGATACGATGCATAGCGAAATAGCGAAATGCTTGCTCAATGCCGGATATATCTACTATGACGGCATCGAGAACACCGAGAGGGCTCTGGAATGCTACCTGCGTTTGGCAAAGGACTATCCTGACGCCGACGAGATTGTGCAAGCCTTTTATCAGTTGTGGCGTATCTATTCCAAGCAGGGCAACACCCCTAACGCCAACTATTATAAGGATATGGTGCTGATGGGTTTCCCCGACTGCGACTATGCCAACATGATTAGGGATGACGAATACTATCTGGAGATTATTAAGAGAAGTGAGGTGGCTCAGAATGAGTATGCTACAGTATACAATCTATATCGACGCAAGAAGTACCGTGATGTCGTTAGCCATGTCGACGAGGCGTTACAGAAATACAATGAGCAACCCTTGATGGGCAAATTCCGCTATTGGAAAGGTCTCGCATCGGCGCAAATGGGCGACACCATCGCCGCCACGCTTGCTTTCGAGACAATTGTGGCCGAATATGACGACACCACTCGTCTGGTCGAGTTGGCAAAAGAGCAACTGGCGTATCTACGCACAGGTTACTATTCGTCGGCTGGCGAGGCAATATCTGCCGACGACGAGGCAAGAGGCCAGAGCCGCTATGCTGAGAATGTGCGCGACGCCGCCACTTCAAAGAATGTAACGCAGACGGCTGAAGAGGAAGAACTGCCGAAAGAAAGCCAGATGTACAGGTATCGTGAGAATATGCAACACTATGTCGCTGTGCTAATTAATGATAAAAAGATTGTCGCCACACAGCTTCAGTATGCCATTGCTGACTTTAATCTTCAGAATTACTCCAATAGCGGATACAGGTCCAGCCCGTTACTTTTTACCGATACGATACAGATGCTCACCATTCATCGTTTCATGAATGCACAGGAAGCCGAGCTGTACAAGACACACCTGCTGCTCGACGGAGGCCCTCTGTCAAAGTACAACAAGGCTGACTATATGGTTTTCAGCATTTCCACTCAGAACTACAACACCTTTTATAACCAGAAGAATATAGACGCTTATATGAAATTCTACGAACGATACTATAAAAAGGAGAAATAGCCTTGTTCGGTTGACTTCGGGAAGAACTAAATAAACCTAATAATAAAATGGCAAAAATTGCAGAAATGGAAAGTTCTATCAACACAATTGCTAAAGGTACAGTCATCAAAGGTAGCATCAGCGCCACAGGCGATTTCCGTCTGGATGGCACGTTGGAAGGCGACATCACCCTCAACGGCAAACTCGTAGTAGGCGAATCTGGCTACATCAGAGGAAACATCGTCTGTCAAAACGCCAATATCATAGGGCGCGTGGACGGCAACATCTCTGTAAAAGAGCTTCTTTCGCTCAATAGTACAGCTAACGTTAAGGGCGATATCATTATCAACCGTCTTAGCATCGAGCCTGGCGCCACTTTCTCGGGCTCCTGCCGTATGCTCGATGAGCTGCGCAAGGAGAACGAGATGTATAACGCCGAGCAAGGCGAGAATTAGTTGTCCTATTTGACTGACTGATAGGTGAAAGAGAACGACTGGGTCCGTTATTCCACTATCGGGATAGAGATGGCCGTCATCGTTGGCGCTGCCGTATGGGGTGGCGTTGCCATAGACCGGAATAGAGGAGGCAAATTCCCTCTTTTCACGCTCTTGCTGGCGGCACTTGGACTTGTTGTGGCGATAATCCGCCTTGTCAGAGGTGTTGATAAAAAATAGTTTGTCAATCAATATGGAAGAACTGTTTTTACGATGGGCTGGAGAGCCGTGCGTCAATTCTGTTCAGATTTCGGCCAATGGCTCAAACCGGCAGTATTTCCGGCTGGAAGGTGCGACAAAGCATTGTATTGCAGCTAGAAACAATGATGTGGCTGAGAATGAGGCCTTCTTCTATTTCGCCACGGAGATGAAGAAGCGGGGTATTAATGTTCCTGAGGTTTATGCTGTCAACGACGATAGAACACTCTATTTGCAGGAGGATCTGGGAAACACGACGCTATACACTTACTTGACTTCCCGAAAGACCAATGGGGTGGATATCACTGTGCCGATGCAAGATATGTACAAGTCGGCAATAGATAATCTTATTGAAATACAGGACAAATGTAAGGATGTCGATTTCTCTCACTCTTATCCCGCACCGGCTTTCGACCGTCAGGCTATACAATGGGATCTCAACTACTTCAAATATTATTTCCTCCGCCTTTTCCATGTCCCGTTTGACGAACACCTTCTTGAGAACGATTTCTCGACTTTCATCAACTATCTTTTGGATGACGACTGCAATTATTTCATGTACCGTGATTTCCAGTCGCGCAATATCATGATAGTT
>Ga0247610_10002349_pt1 | contig 21994 bp, 39 predicted proteins | sample 174DNAGHGhighgp2_FD_193483 | JGI IMG/M metagenome (GOLD analysis project Ga0247610, IMG submission 193483) | Sheep rumen microbial communities from Palmerston North, Manawatu-Wanganui, New Zealand - 1742 DNA GHGhigh gp2 | ecosystem: Host-associated > Mammals > Digestive system > Stomach > Rumen...
TATAAATTCTTTAATTTTTTGAATTGCTTCTTCAATAGAAGATTGTAAGGTATAGAATGAAGCACCTTCAAAGCAAGGTTCAACATTATCGCCTAATACCTGCAATCCTAAAAAACTTCCATGATCAAAAACGTAATATCTCTGACCTTTAATAATTGCCATATGATATTCTAAAGTTGGCTCGTACAGTTCCATGGACTGGCTTTTTCCAACAATCTCCCCAGCCTCTGGATAAAGAGCAGTAAAAAGATAAACGTCAGTACAAGCGTACTCTCTTTCTATACCATCAGCGTCAAGGTGTTTTTCCCACGCAAAGTTATTATTCTCTGGCACAATACCATAAATGCGACCTTGCGCGCGAGACTGACCATGATCCGTATAATCTTTAGAATCATATTCATAAATTCCCTTTACAGGAGTATATGGTAAAGTGGAAGCTAACTCATCCGCAAATTCGTCAGTAATATATGTGCCATTTCGATTCGCATACTTATAAAAAATACGTCCACGAGCCTTTGACAAAGTGTCATTAAATGGCGTAACTTCACCATAAATACTTATCGGAAACTCCAGTAAATCCTTTTTCATTCAGAGCCTCCTTGTCGATCTAACGAATCCTCATTTTGAATAGTCTTTTCAGACTTTTCCTCTAGTTTTTTCTCTGGCGCGCCAACTTCACCAGATGGCTGCGTATAAGAAGAAGAAAGAGGTTTAAGAATTTCATCTAATTCTAATACATCATTCTCTAACTCTTTCAAGCTCGTAAGCTCATTCTGTCCAATGCCTGCCGCAACACATGGTACTAAGAAACTATAACCACTTTGCGCAAGCTTGAATGTGTCAGTAATATAATCACTTCTATTATATAAACTAACAGGCAGAATTTTATATTTAAAATAGATGTTTGAATTAGAGAAAAGTGAGTTAATCGCAAAACTGAAAAATCTTGCATATTTATTGCCCAATATCATCATGACAGAAATATCATTTAAAATTGAAGTAGATAGGGCTTGAGTACCGGTCGGCGAGAAAATCTGCGCGCTCGTTCCAGCCTCAGCATAAATATTCTGACACATTTTCTCAAGAGAAGATGAAACTGTGTCAGCAGATGTCCTAGAAACGATAGCATCTACATTAGCATAGGTAGTTAAAACACTAATGTTTTTATTACCTTTCATCATGTTAACTGAGCCTTTGTGCATTTCTAATGCCTCATCAGGCTCAAATAGTAAGCTACCGTCCGCAAGATGCGGAATCTGTTGTACAATGATTTTTCTAATTTCTTCTAACTCGCGCTCTCTTTCTGTATCCACTGCATCATCATATTGAATGGTCGCAGGAATAACATTTAAAAACAGAGGTCTACAATCTTCAGTCAAATAGAAACAAATGCCAACCTCTGCCGGCAGTTGAATCCACGCATTTCCGGTCTTACCTTTCTTGAACTTCTTGTAATGATTAGCAATAAACTTAGGAAAGGAGTCTAAGATTTCTTTTTGTTCTGTCTTGTCGGTAAACTGATCAAAGTAGGTCACACTGAACTCTACCAGATCATTACCATTGAAGTCTTTAAATCTTGAACGGCAATATGCCGCAGGTAAGTCAAAAATTACTAGATTATTTTTATCTAAAGTTTGAATGATACCGTAGTATGCGCCTTCGACTAAAACTTTAAGACTCATACCAGTCATAATCTCTTCAAGATTGAGTCTATCTAAATAATTTAATGCAGAGTAGTATCTTTTAGCAATATGCGGTGTGGAGAGTCGTTTACCAAAGGTCGGATTAGGAATTAGTAAACCCGAATAAGTTAAAAGAGTAGCATAGTATATAATTATTTTCTTATAGAACCCATCTTTTAAGAAAAAATGACGAGAGAGTTGTTGCGCAGACTGTAGAGAAGATACGTTATTGAGAATTTCTTCTACCTCTTTAAGGGAATAGTTTCTGGTACGCTCTAAATCTAAGTAGCGTCCGGCGTCACCCCAGTCTGTTGGTACGACAGAAGAAATTCCAGATTGAAATCTTTTGAAGGCAGATAAGTCTCTTTCAAAAACTTCCATATGTTACATTCCTCCAGTAAAGAAAACTAATCGTCGACCGCCTATACTCGCACGACGTCTTTTCTTTTGATACGATTCCTCTTCAAGTTCCTTAATCCTCCATAATCCATAAGCCAAAGCTGAATATTTATCTTTGGGGAATCGAGGGTTAATTTGTTCAAGAGCAATATCAAGACCTGTACGTTTAAGCCTAAGATTAGCCATCTCCTCAAATAATTTAGTAGTAAGTTCATGGGGCATCAGGCGCCGCACTCGTTTTTCAAATGTCATCTTTGCGCCAACCTTGGTCGCCAATAATGCTGAACGAGCCTCTTGCTCGGTGATTAAAAATCTTACGAGGCCGCCATTTAAGCGTGAGTAGGCGTTCCCATGAATCTTAGAGTTTAAAGGACCATTCGCTTTTAGCGAATAGAGAATTGCTGGTGCATCTTTCGGTTGAATTTTCTTATAATCATCATTATTAAAAAAGCCATACGCGGGCAGAAGTTCGCCATCTGCATTATAATGAGTCTTAATCATTTCATCTGCGAGACCAATACCAAGACCGTTTGTATCAATTACAACCTCACGAGGGTTGTACTTACAAATCAGTTCTTTCAAATCAATAGCCTGACGAGTAAAAGTCTTAGACTCTGCACTCTTTCCTAAGACCTCCAAGTTGACTAATGTTGAAAAGTATCTCTCATTTTTGATATTCACTCGGAAAATACACGCAACAGTCTGGTCCGATAATCTTCCTACGTCTACTGAAATTAAGTAAAAAATATTGGATTCTCCTCTAAATTTTTGTTTCCATTCAGGATTTTTCAACCTACGATATTTCGATAGCTTTTCAAAATTAAACCAACTTTCGTCACTGCCGCCGAGCCATGTTCCCATGTACTCTGCCGCGAAGGTAGTCTCATTGTAGGATGGAGACATTTTTAAGTCTCTTACGTATTTTCCATCAATTAGCCCATGCATAACAGGAATTCGATAGTCTAGTCCGATGCAGAAATTGTTTTTTGGGTCGATTATGGCCTTTTCAAATACGTCGATTAATGCTTCGTATGCAAAAGAAGATTTCATACCAGCAGATGTTGCATAAATAACTTGCGTATTAATTTTTTCGTATGGATTTACTAGACCGTTCTCCATACGGCGCGAAACGTTCATCTGTGGCAGGATGACTTCCGAAATCATATCACCGTCTTGGTCACGTGCTTCATCTATAAGGGTTGCATGAGTACGAAGACCACGGTCTGAGTCCAATGCACCAACGATTGATAAACGACTTCCATTTTTGAAGAATAAGTCGCAATAGTCTTTACCAAAATTGGCGCGGACACCTTCTGGAGAAGAATTAGATGGTTCTAACTCGTTTTTGAGAAGGGGCCAGATGCGCCATATCTCTTGGATTTTCTGTTTTGAAATTTTAGCGGCCTGGTTTTTGTTCGGTGCTACAATAGATCCAACATGGTTTGGAACAAACATACATTGGAGGTACTTTGCTAAAATTGATAGGAAAGTTTTAGATGTGGCACGGGCCGCGGTAATATAGAGGTTGGTATATCTCATGCACGCGCGCAAGAATGTGCGCTGGTATGGAAAGAGTTCAAAGTTTGAATTCTTCGGACGTATCAAGTCCAAGTAAATATCAGGGTAGGCCGCAAAAATCTCCCAGCTTTCTAGCAGTAGGTTTTCATTGCGCTCGAGCCATTCCTGTGTAATAACAACACCTTTCTCTAATTCGATTCCATCTCTATAAATTTTTTCTTTTGTGCCAAAGGCAGAATCAGCGGGGTCGCGCAGTATAATTCGTTCTTGTTCACTCATCCTCATCTTCCTCCAAATCTACCTTAAATTCTTCAACTTCAAAACCTTCATTATCATACTCATCGTTGTCAAAATCAGGTTGTAAGTCAAATACGCTTTCTTCTAGATCGTTCGCGCTCTTTAAGGCCTGAAGTCGCTGGGTAATCTCTTCGCCTATTCCACCCTCGTTTATATATAACCTCTGGTTATAATTTTCAATATTCTTTAATGTCTCATCAATTACATCCCGTGTAACATTATCATAGAAATGGTTTTGATGGCCACGCTTTTCAAGCCACATTCCAACTTCCGCGAAGCTGTCGAAGTCGACGGCGTTTTTAGTGTTCTTAGGGGTGAACTCGGCTGTTTTAACCAATTTATCATAACTACTTAAGAATTTGTCGACGTCTTTATCTCCTGCGCGAATCCTAGTATCAATTTCCAATGAGAGTTTACAAATTTTCTGCGCCTGGTCGATCTGTAGCGCGCCATTTACGTTCTGACTGAGTAGAAGACCTTTGTAAAGTTCTTCTAAGTAGAAGAGTTCCTCTTCATCGTAGTTAGAACCCCATTTTTTACGAAGGGTACGAACCTTTTCTTGTCCGAGTAATGGAATCTCATCTTCTACCATGCCGGCCTCGCGCAACTTCTGATATTGCTTTTGATAGTCACCCCATCCAAAACCTTTATAGCAGTCGGCCGCAAAAACTTTACTATAGACGGCCCATAGGTTTTCTTTTTCGTTAAGTTCGCCCAATCGCTCCCATTCGCGCACGATAAAAGGGATGTCGGCCCATTGACAAACCTTCTCGACCGCATCCCAACTCCAGTTCTCCTGCTCCAAATATTCACTTACACATTTATTACAAATTGGAATGTGATGGTCTGGATAGAAAATACTATGAGTGAACGCAAATTCACTTTCAAAGAGGTCTCGGCCGCAACGTGCGCAAGTCTTCATCTCAAGACTGGGTTTCGGTATCCTCGGTTGAATTGCCATCTTCTACACCCCCTTGGAACCCATTGGCGTCGCGCAAAATAGTCAATAGTTCCCTTTTAAATTTAGGCTTGGCCGCAGCGTAAGCCTTCATCACATCTTCAAAGAGTTCGGAAAAGTCTCTAGCTTCTCCATCTTTTCCTAGAAACTTAACCTTTAAAATTCTAACAACTCCTAAAAATAGTTCAGGAGATTTAATGCGCGCGACTTCCCGCATAAACTTCTCCTCAATCTTCTTCTTAAATTTCATCTTCTATTTACTCCTATTTCTCACAATCTTCTCGCACTTCTTACAACGTGGCGAAAATCCATCGTTCGAACGTTGCCGGCGCACGAAGTTTCTTTCTCCCAATAAGTAGACCCGGCCGCAATCTTTACACTTTTTAAAGTTTTCCGGAAAGAAAATATTCTCCAAAACTTCTCTATGGAAAGTGGCGGTTTCTGCAATTGCGCCAAGACACTTTTTACAATATAAAGTAGAAATATAATTGGGTTTGTAGTGCTTTTTGTATTTCTCATTTATGAAATCTGCGATTTGTTGGTTTGTCTTATGTAAAATTTTCTGGCGCAAGATGTCTTCCATGATAGGATCTAAATCGGCGAGTTTCCAGTAACAATAAAGCGTTTCTAAAAAGTCCGATAAGTTCGAATCTGAACTGGTGTCGAGGGCGGCGTCCTCTAGTTCTTCTAAAATTCCAAAGAGCGCATATAAATGATCAATATTTTGAAAATCGAAGTAAAACTCTGCACTCTTCTGGCTCCATAGAATTTTGGAAAGGCGCGCCAGATCTTCGTCGGTGAAGTCGGCGGGTTCGGGAAATCTGTCCTGTCTAAAAATTTTCGAATAGAGCGCCGACCTGTTAATAATTCACATTGGGAAGACAGGAATTTCTGTATCGAACGTCAAGGATGCTGGGGCGTTGAATTGGGGAGTTGGTTGAGATAAAAGGACGGGCGCATACGAATCTCGAATTGTATACTGTTCGCGGCGGAGGTCAACGAGTTGATGTTTGAGCTTTAAGAGCGCAAAAGGTTGAAGAGAATCGGCGCGCGCCATTAGGCTCGCCAGTTCCTCAGCGCTAAAACGGTTTAGTAGTTCCGGTCTAATAGGCGCGGTTCGCTTACCCTTCTGGAGTTCATATTGGCTTATAAGTAGTTCGGTTTCGTCGATCTTGCGCCAGAGACCTTCAAAAACTTTTAAAATATAGGGCGGGGCGGTCTGGCGCGTACGTGAGCGAGAAAAGACTTCGCGAGGGATCTTGGACGGAGGATTGGACGGACCTCTAATACTCGATTCATTAAACGTTGGGGACTCAACCAGCGCATCCAACGACTCAAGATTTTTCGTATCCCAAGTCTTCGAGGCCGTTTCAAGTTCGAGGCCTTCCTGGCGCCCGTTTTTGCCTTCGGCGTTTTCGCCCCATAGGATGTACTTTGCCATCATGTCCAACTCGTTTGGTGTCGGCTGGAACGGAATTTTCGTAAGGTATTCCGTTACAAATTTATTACGAGCCTCTCGTGTAGTAAGCGAGAAATCTAAGCTTAAGCGGTTTCGTATTGACATTTTTAATCTCCTTTTTATACGCTGGGCGCATATATTCTTTCGTATATGAAGAGTATACAAGAAATTGGGGTAGAAGTCAAATTTCAGCGGAAGAAAATTTCAAGCGGAAGCGTATTTAAAATTTTCAAATAGGATTGAAATTTTAATTTCAAAGTAGAATTGAAATTTTAATTTCAAAGTCCGTTGTTTCCAGGGCTTTAGCGCTTTAGCGTGTTAAAGTGGTAAAGTCCTAAAATCAACCCGCCCTTTTTGCAAAAAGTCCTTCGCATTGATGAGAAACAAAAAAAGAATTATACGGTATAGGTATAAAAGGGGTATCCCCTCCCCTCCCCTCTGGCGCTTTAACGCGGTGAAGTGTGAATGAATTGTATTGAAAGTGATACATTCTATTTTTGTATATCATATTGACAGCGTTTTAAGCAAGGTATATAATCCATTACAGAAAGACAAGTTAAGCACTTCAAGAGAGGAGATTTTTAAGATGTTAGTTAAAAATGTTATGACAGTATACGGAAAAAACAAACAGTATGTCAATTCCCACTGGGTAATGGAGAACGCAATTGAAGAGTATAAAGCAAAAGAGGTTTTTAACCTTAGGACTAAAGGCTGGCGGAAAGAAATAACCTTTATCGAGACAATGGAACCATATACGACTTGGGATGAAAAAGGATATTATGGCACAATCCTTGCCTACACGACAGAAGGTTTTAAAACGGTAAAGGTTAACTAAAGCGGAAACAAAAAGTTTCCGTCCGTCGGTAAAAGTCCGACGTTGACGAGCAAGAGCGAAACGGAAACAATTTAATACTTTAAAGGAGTAAAGCAATGAAACGCAACAAATTAAAAATCCACGAGACAATTTACAAGAACGCGGGACAGCAAGCGGAAGTTAACCTTGCCTATACGCTGACAGGCGAGACACGCAAAGCTGACAATCGCAAAGGTGGCGCTGACGTCCTCAACTATCAAGTTAAGACATTCAGAGCTACACTCTGCCGGAGCGCTGAGCTGAGTGACATTCTTGTTGAGTATAAAGACGCTGAGCGGTTCGCCTTCGTTGATACAGACGGCGGTGTATGGTATGACATGAGCAAAGCCGAGTTTCTCGAGTTCGCTAACCTCTTTGCTCGGGTGGAGCGCGAGAGCAATAAGAACGGCGGAAGCACAAAGCTGAGACTGAACGGACAGCGGAAGGCACAGAGAGCATGGCTGCAGGCGAGAGCCTGAGCCGTGCCACCACAAAGGACTGCTGCCGATATAAATAGAAAGGAGCTATGAGCTATGACTACAATAATGATTAACAAAGATGACCTTCTCACGCTGATGATTAGAACCTGGGGCTTCGAGCATGAAAGAACAATCGCGTTCGCTAATGCAATGGAGGTATTAGATATTGATGAGCTGAGCGAGCTATTCAACGACTTGATGAACGAGCCAATCGAAGAGGAGTAGAACTCCTCTTCTTTTACGTCTGCTGCCGTCCATGACTTATGCTTTAACGCGTTAAAGCGTCGCGCTTTAGTACAGTAAAGTAATAAAGTAATAAAGCGTTCTGCCCGGGCGCGCACTTTAGCGCGTTAAAGCGTTACGCACTACAGTATGAAAGGATTGTATTTATAAAGTACAATCCGGAGGGTTGACATTATAGGGTGATGGTGCTATAATGACTACAGTAAGAGAAAGAGAGGTCGCAACCATGACTAACACAACAGTATTCAACCACTTAGTAAACGAATATAACAGACTTGCATACACACACAACTACATCTTTGGCTTTGAGGATAGAGGTGTTATCTATGCAGTGGGCGCGACATCTGAAGTGTTAACTACTGTATGTACATTAGACCGCGCAAGCCGTGGTGCGGGATATTCTTTAAGATTTAAACCGAACAAGGCACAGAAAGAATATTTAAAAACCTTTGGTGTTATGGTGGTTTGCAGTGCGGATTATTTCAAATCCACTTGCGCAGAAATGAAATACAACAGAGGCGAGTTATTTGAAAAACTTATAACTGAATATTATGGACAGGTTTGGGAAAAAGACAACGTACCATTCACAGAGGATGGAGATTTAACAGTTGATGGAATCGCATATCAGATTAAATTTGAAAAAGCGACTTTTATAAATGAAAAAACACTTCATAACTTAAGGCGGTGAAAACCGCCAAAGGTTTTTATACAAAATTAGAATTAAAAATAACTTGACAATTTTTCAGAATTTTTGTATAATAAATTCGAAGAAAGAAAAAAGAAAGTGAGGATTTTCCGAAAATATGGCAGAGTTAAAAGGTGTTAAAAAACTTGATAAAAAAGTTTCAAAATTTACAGAAAAATTCGGATGCACTGCGGAAATGGGTTCAGAATTTTGCTATTGGAAAGGTGAGGATTTAATTAATTACAGTTTATTAGTTGGACTTGCTTCTGATGGACTCTGGAGAGAATATGTTCTGAAAAATTTCAACTACAAAATTGAAAACATTTTTATGTTCTCGCTTTTACACGAAATTGGGCATCATCTGACTATGGATAATTTTTCTAAAAAAATGCGTAACGCAGAAGCGAAAAAAGTTGAAAAAATTGAGGAAAAATTAAATGAATCGGATTCTGAAATTGTTTTCAGAAATTCAAATTTAGAATATTTTGACTTGCCAATGGAAAGAGTCGCGACAAAGTGGGCGGTAAATTTTTCCAAAAAACACAGAAGATTTTTAAAAAGATTTTGGAAAAGTTTTCAGAAAGATTTATATGCCTTTTATGCATTAAATGGAATTAAGTTAAATCTTTCCTAAAATGGAACAGTTAGCGCGGACTAACTGCCCGGGCAATTGTACTAAAAAAATACATAAAAAGGGGTTGACAAAACCGGATTTATAGTGTATAATTCAGACATAAAATAAAGAAAGAGAGGAAATAAAAATGGTAGGTATTTACGTTTATAAAAATGGTTTAAAATTTACGGGTGTTGTAGCAGAAACCGAAGAAAAGGCATGGGAGTATTTAAAAGAAACTTCTTACACTGGCAAAGTTAACAAAGATGCTTATGTAATTAAAGAAATAAAAGTTATAAAATAATGCTTGACAAATAAAACGAAATAGTCTATAATAACCATAGAAAGAGAGAAAGGAATCTTAAAAAATGGAAAGAGTAAAAAGATTTTTCAATATCACAGACACATACAAATTCGAGTGGAACGACCTTCGCGCAGGAATTACAATTATAAATGTAGTGCTTGTTATGATTTTTGGTCTGTCGATTTCTTGGTTCGGACTTGCGGTCGCAATCGTTGGACTTGTAAAAGATTTCACAGGTGATAAACGCATTAATGGAATTATGATGCACTTTGCAAGTTTAGCACTCAATATCTACTTTTTAAAACTGTTATACTTCGGATGAATTGTACTTAAAAAATACACGAAAAAATTTAAAAAAGAATTGACAAGTTTCATTGTAAATGATATACTATCTACAGAAAGAGAGATAGAAAGGAAAATAAAAAATGAAAGCATTTAAAAGACTTATAATTATATTAACTGTTGCTCTTGGTTTATGGTTATGCTTTTTCATCGCACATGTAACAAATCAGCGAACCATGAAAGCAGAAATAATTGAACGTCATAATAGCGTAATAGTCCTTAAAGATTCTAACAATAATTTATGGAAATATGAAACAGATGATTATAAAGTAAATGATAAAGTTATTCTTACCTTTAACGATAAAGGAACGGACTTTGTAGAAGATGATGAAATTATAAAAGTGGAGGTTTTAAAATGATTTATGCAAGAATTAAAGAATATATGTTCGATTCAAAAGAAAAAGACTTCGACGAGGTCGTCGAACGTATACGAGAATTAAATAAAAACGCAAAATTCTCTGACGAGTGGTGCGGACAGTTTTACTATATGCACTTCTTGGAGGGCATCGACTCCGAGCGCGAAGAGATAAGTTAGCGCGGACTAACTGCCCGGGCACTTTACTACACTAAAGTGTTAAAGGATTTGCCCGGGCGCTTTAGCGCACTAAAGCGTTAATGTGTGAGCAAATTGTACTTGAAAAATACATAAAAAATTTAAAAAAGGGGGTTGACAGTTTTAAGTATAGGTGTTATACTGTTTACAGAAAGAGAGAGATAGAAAGGAATTAGACAGATGAGAAAAGAAATTTGGTTCGACATGGATGGAACGATTGCTAACCTTTACGGAGTTGAAAATTGGCTTCCGATGCTCCTTAACGGAGATGAAACACCTTACAAGGAAGCTAAGCCACTCGTAAAAATGAACGCATTAGCTCGCATCCTCAACAACCTTCAGCGGAAAGGTTGGAAAATCGGTATCATTTCTTGGTTGGCTAAAGATTCTAACAAGGAATATGACAAAAAAGTAACAAAGGCTAAAAGAGAGTGGCTCGGAAAGCATCTCAAAAGCGTAAAGTTTGACTCGATTGACATTGTGTCTTACGGCACTCCGAAAGAAATCGGTCGTCACGGAATCCTCTTCGACGATGAAGTAAGAAACCGTGAGAATTGGAAAGGGATTGCTTACGATGTAGACAACATCATCGAAACCTTAAAGGCAATCTGACACAGTGTAAAGGGCGCGCAAGCGTCTTTTTTTATGGAATGAGTTAGCATAGACTAACTGCTGCCCGGGCGCGCCGTCATGTTGCACAAAAAACACATGAAAATTTTGTGCATTTTGGGGGTTGACTTTAGGGACTTTATTTGTTATACTTTAGTTACAAAAGATAAAGAAAGGACATAAAAAAATGAACGCAATTGTACTTGATACCGAAACCACTAACTCACTCGATGACCCTTTTACTTATGATATTGGATGGATGGTTGTAGACTTAGAAACCGAAGAGGTTCTGAAGAGTGAATCTTATGCGGTCGCAGAAGTTTTCCTTGACAAAGAACTTATGCAGTCTGCGTATTTCATCGACAAGGTTCCTTCTTATTGGGAAGAAATCAAATCCAAAGACCGCAAACTTGCGAGACTTTTCACTATTAAAAAATCTTTAATGGCAGATTGCAAAGCGTATGGTGTAACTGAAATTTACGCACACAATGCGAGATTTGACTATCTGTCTTGTAATACGACACAGCGGTTTTTAACTTCTTCTAAATGGCGTTATTTCTTCCCTTATGGAACGAAGATTTGCGATACTTTAAAGATGGCAAGAGCGACTTTCGGAAAGGATTCTGACTATGTGTCATTCTGTAAAGAGAATGACTTCGTAACGAAGAACGGACAGTGCCGTTTTACCGCAGAAGTCCTTTACAGATACTTAACTGGTGATGTAGACTTTGAAGAGGTTCACAAGGGACTTGACGATGTGTCGATTGAAAAAGAGATTCTCTTCGCTTGTCGCCGTAGAGGTGTTACGGATGGCGCACTCTTTGCATAAAGGGCGCGCCACGCACTTTCGCACTTTAACGTGGTGAAGTGCCCGGGCGCCGATACTGTCCAATTGTACGGACAGTATTAGAAAAATAAATATTGACTTTTTTGGGAAATTTTGTTATTATATATACAGAAAGAGAGAGAAAGAGGAATAAATCCCAAAAAGATTTTCCAAAAAAAATATAAAAAAACTCTTGACAAACTCAAAAAAATCTGTTATAATAACTACAGAAGATGAGAAAAGAAAGCACATTGAAAACTGAAAAAAGTCAAGAAATTCAAAAAAAGAATAAAAAAAGTCTTGACAAACTCTAAAGAGTATGATATAATAACTACAGAGTTAAGGGAAGGGCGCCCCAGTAAGTAAGTCCCAAGTATACGAAAGTAAAGCCTCTGGCATGGGGACTTCCCAAACTCAAAAAAAATGAAAAAAGTCTTGACAAACTAAAAAATCTATGATATAATAAAGTTACAAAATGAGAGAGAAACAAAAAGTAACTCTCATGAAAATAAAAAAACTGTATTGGTGCTTACTACCATAGTGTAAGAGAAAGAGGTCTATCATGACGAAAAGAGAATTCCTTAACGCAGTAATCGAAGCAAACGTAAACGAAGCACTTAACGAATTTGCCGTTGCGGAAATCGCAAAACTCGACAAGCGTAACGAAGCAAAATCTTCCAAGCCGTCTAAAACGGCACTTGCTAACGAGCCGATTAAGGAAGCAATCCTTGCGTTCCTTGCAGATAAGGAAAACACCATTGCTTCTGACATTGCGGTAGGTATCGAGGTTACGACTCAGAAGGCTTCTGCACTGTGCAGACAGTTAGTAGAAGATGGCAAACTCACCGCAACTGAGGTGAAAGTGCCGAAGAAAGGAAAGGTAAAGGCGTATAACATCGCCTAAACCGAAGGGGACGCAAGTCCCCTTTTTTATGCGCAGACTTATACAAAAAACGTATAAGACCAGACACTTATACAAAAAACGTATAAGTGGCCCGGGCGCTTATGCGTAAATTCTATTAGACAACTGTCTTGTAATATGATATAATAGAAGTGGCGCGCCGACTTATACAAAAATTTAATTTGACAAATTTTAAAATTTTTGATATAATATATATAGAAATTAAAGATAATAAGTTTAAAAAAAGTTTTGAAAATTTCAAAAAAAAGGGTTGACAAATCCGAAGTTATCGTTTATAATAAGGGTACAAAAGAGAGAGAAAGGAGATTTCAGATATGGCAACAAAATTTGATGTAGTAAGAGATAAAATTATGGCAGATTGCAAAGTGCTTTTTGAAGGTTTACAGTACGATGTTCTGCGGACAGGTTCACAGGAACTGTGCTTGCCAATCGTGAACGAAGAAGGAGATGAAAGTTATCTCGTTGTGACTTTCAAAATTCCGAAAGGTTCTCGTGATGGCGATCCTTACGACGGTTATGCCGTTGCCGAAGAATTTGCCTTAAAGCAGAAAGCAAAGGCAGAAAAGGCAAAGGAATCTGCCGAAAAGAAAGCAAAGAAAATCAAGCGTGACGAAGAAATGCGGAAGCGCAAAGCCGAAGCAAAAGCGAAACGCGAAACTGAAACAGACAAATAACATTTTTATTTCCTCCATAAACCATAAAAGATGCGTTCACTGTATAAGACATAGTGGGCGCATTTTTTTATACAAAAAGCGTATTGTGCGCGATACTGTCCAATTTAACGGACACCATGCCCGGGCGCCTTATACGAAAAAAGTATTTGACAAACCGATTGTAATGTGATATTATAACTACAGAAAGAAAGAGAGGAGATAAAAAATGATTAGACACATTGAATTTACAATTAACTTTGACTTAACTTGTTGGGGAAGGGACATGGAAGATTTTGAAAACGATTCAACAGAATCTATTAATGAAGAAATTGCGGATTATATTATAAATAACCCTAATAAACTACTTGACCACTTGACAGTAAAAAAAATATGGTATAAAAATGATGAGGAGGAATAAAAATGTACCTGTTTAATAAAATAAAAAATCATTTAATTCACTATTTAATCAGTCATACTTACATTGATTCAAAAGTATGTTATGACATTGTAAAAAAAGTTTCTCGAGAAGAAATGAATGTATACTATGATTGTTACGAAAGAGAGGAGATAAAGAAATGAGAAAGACTTTAATTACTATCATCATTATCATTATCGCAATCGTTAGCATTGTATCCACAGTTAAAGCGGAAGTAGAAGGAATCACCGCAGATAACTATTTAGAATACGAAAAACCAATCAAAGACGAGTACGGTTTTAATAAGGGAGAATGTAACAGACCGTATCTCGAAGGTGAAGAGTATTTTTATGATGATTATTACGACCATTGGAACGTTGATAAAGTTTATGATAAAACTTTAATTCCGCAGAAAGAAACAAAAACAGTTATTTATAAAAAGAATTTAAAACTTGTTAAAAAGTGGGTAAAGAAACACTATCGCAAATATAAAATTAAAGTGGTGAAATATAATAAAGTCCCACGCAAAAGAAAATCTAAAAAGGTGATTTACATCGAAAAAATTCCAACCATCTCTGATGGTGGATATAACGGACACTGTGTCAAAGATGGAAGTTATGTACGTTATAGCGCAAGTGTTCCAAAAGGAGTAAAACAGAATTGCTATTGCGTATGGAATCCGAAAAACAACATTATAGATGACGTTATTGCTTTCGCAAACTGCGACAGTGTGAGATAAGGAAGGGCGAACATATGTTCGCCTTGCCCGGGCACTTATACAAAAATAGTATTTGACAAATTTTAAAAGTTTTGTTATAATACAGTTGAAGATAAGGAAAGGAGATAAAAAAAATGATTACAATTATCAGAAGAGGAAATATCGAAAGTACAGATACAAGCAGATATGTAGTTACTTGCGACCATTGCAATTGCCTTTTTGTCGCGGCAGGTTCTGATTTCAAAACAAGAATGGTTGGACATGGTGATTATGATGATATGATTCATTGTCCATACTGTGGCGCAGAGTTAGGTAAAAGATGTTCGGAGATTGAAAGAATTAATTAGAAAGGAGAAATAAAAATGAAACCTGATTTAACTTTTTTCTCTAACGAAGAATTAGCCGATTTAATTAAAGAAGCAACTAAACTTATAGAAAGTCGTGATGAATCAAAAAGAAGAGATTTAATCTATGCAATAATAGACGGTATTTCAAACTTAATTCATGAATTCGATGATTCTTGTTGTTTTGTTCTTGACACTCACAATCACGAATTTGAACTTTGTTGGTCTGATATTTTAAGAGGTATAGAAGACGAGCGCATTTATATGGAGGGCGATTATGATTGAAATTAATGTTCATGATGATAATTTTTTAGTTGCTTACGATGAAGAAGGCAACGTAATGGAATTAAATGGCGATGTAATGGATTTTACAATTAAAGAAATCATTCAGTTTTTGGAAGATGATGATTAGAAAGGAGTCCAAAATGTCTCACGTTACCAATAAAGATAAAAAGAAAAGAGAAATGCGAGGTCCTACCTTTGTCGGTCTCGCGCCACGTGTGGAAGACGGAAAACGTCAGCGCGCAGAGCGTATGTATCAGAAGCATAAAGGAAAGCGTTATACGGATAACGTATAACGCGACCGGGCGCACTTATACAAAAAAAGTATTTGACTTTTAAACTATTCTATGGTATTATAATTACAGAAAAGAGGTGAAGCAAATGAGTTTAGATAAAGCTATTGAACATGGAAAAGAACACAGAAAACCTTATTACAGGTATTGTGAACAGATTGACCCCTCTTGTAAAAATCATGGTGGCTGTCCGTGGTGTGAGGGAAATCGCAAATACAAAAATCTTAAAAGAGAACAAAAAGCCATGGCACAATTAGAAGAATTAATGAAAAAAAATGTTGATGTATTATTAAGATTAAAGGAAGGAGAATAAAAAATGTTAAAGGTTAAAGACACTTTTTATGAATATAACGAAGAACTTCTGCGTGTATCTTCTGTTAAAAATTACACTTATGAGGATTATATGAGTAATTCGCCTATGCGAGATGGAGAGGAAATATGTTCATTTTTGAATGATGTGAATAAAAAGAGAAAGGAGAAATAAAAATGAAATATACGGAAGTCTTTTTAGTAAAAGAAAGCAAAGAAGAAAAAGTATTATATACGAGAAGCGAATTTAAAATCTATTTGCATAAAATCTTTGAGTGGGATTGTGACTTAAACGAACAGTTTGCGTACTTCTTGGATGATAACTATACCGTTGAGGAAATGTACAATGTCCAGGATGACGAGAAAGAAGATATTGTCGACGCATTTCTCGAGCATGTTATCGACCTTATCGAGCGCGACTTGTACAACGATTGTGAAGACCGTTTTGAGTACTTCGCCACTTTGGAAGTTAAGGGAGTTTAACTCCCTTTTTCTTTTTCCATCGAGTTAGTCACTGCTAACTTGCCCGGGCGGTCACCCGGGCGCCGACCCCTAACCTTTTATTATATCACAAATTTTTTCTTGTGTCAACTATTTTTCTCATTCTAATTTTGTATAAGTGGGCTTATACGAATTTTGTATAAGTCGTCAAGTCGCGCCACCACACGACGCGCAGGCGCGCCTCCCTGTCAAATTTTATAAACCAGCTGGGAGCTGCGACTTAGCAGCTGCAACTTCGCACCCCATGTCAAATTTTAAAAGCAGCTGGGCAGCTGCAAATTTTAAATAATAAAAAACAGCTGCGAAATTTCAAATTTTCATGCAGCTGCGAACTAAAAAAAATAAATATTTTTTTTATATCATAACATAAATTTGAAAAAATTTCAAATTTTCTGGCGCATAAAAAAAGAGAGAAGGATTTCTCCTTCTCCCTCAGGCCTCATGTTTATTTCGTATTAGGCGCGGACGTAACCTCTCTGTTTGCCCTTGCCGACGACTTTTACGTCAACCTTGTCAACCTTACCTGCTTCTACGAGTGGGCGCACAAGGCTCGGAATGGACTGCGGTTTGATGTCAAGACCAGCTTCCTCAATAAGAGTGGTTGCAGTCTTCGGCTCGTCAGTCATTACTGCAAAGATTGCTTCGCGGAGCGGCGCTTTCTCAGCTTCTTTAGCTGCTGCCTTCTCTACGGATTTCTCTCTGCGCGCCTCGTTTGCTTTGTCCATTTTAGCGAGTTCAGTTCCAGCGAACTCTGCCAGTTCCTCTGCTACACCTGCTGCTACGATTGCTTCTAAAAATTCTCTCTTAGTCATGTTATTCTCCTTCTCGCGTAGGCCGCGACCCCAATTTAACTTGTTTTTTTTATTTACGGAGGAGGTTTATTTGTTTTCCTCTCTCACTTTCTATAGTAATTATAACTGAATTTTAGCTGATTTTCAAATTTTAGTTTTTAAAGTTTCCGAAATCACATTTCATAGTCGATGTCAATGCCTGCATAGAGTCCTGTTTCCTCGTTCGTATAGTCTGAGTAGTTCTTCAGCTCGTCGATGATCCCGCGCAGCATCTGCAGCTGGACAATGGTCTCTCGCGCCGTTTCAATTCGCTCCTCAACCTCACGCTTAAGCTCTTCATATTCGTGAATGGACTCCATCTTTTCGCTGATGGTATTCTTCCAGCCGCCGACATCTCTCTTATTAGCTTCAATAGCAGCTACATCCTTCGACAGATCCCAAATGTAATCTTTCTTCATTCGGATTTCATCTACCAGCACCTCGTCCTCAATTAAGGTAAGGTCTCCGCAGTCAACGTGTTCGCTTAAGGTCTGGTACAGGTCGGAAATACGGCTAACACTAAGAATTGGAGTATAAATATCACATTTCATTGCTACAAAAGTCATATACTGAGACATTTTAGTTCTCCTTTCTATTCCCTCTCTCATTTTCTATAGTAATTATAATAGAATTTTGGAGAAATCTCAAATTTTTGGAAAATTTTTTCAAATTTCTGGAAAATTTTACAAAGAGGCATAGTGCGCGCGAAAATTTTTTGGAAAATTTCCTGGAATTTTCAGCGCTATTATAAGCCAGCTCCTACATAGCTTATAAGCCAGTCCCCCCTCTATAGCTTATACGCCAGGCGTATTTAAAAAATTTTTTGGAAAAATTTGACTTTCTTGTCGAGTTGTGCCCAGGACTCTTCCAAGATTTTCCCAAAACTTTCCGACTCTTCCTATTTCTTCCTAAATTCTCTGCCTCTCTCCCTTTATATATAAGCCAGTCCAGTGCGCCGCACACGAGGGTCTCCCTCTCCCCGACACGGGATCGTACCGTTATTATACGCCACCTCCTATCTTCGTAGAGGTTTTTTCGATCGGTTCTGCGCACAACACTCCTCTAGGTTCTCCCCTATAGCTTATACGCCCTTCGCATAAGCCGCCCTTTTCTCCTTTATAAATACGCCAGGCATATTCCTTTAGCTTATACGCTCCCTACAGGAAACCGCCCTTCTATTCGCCCCTTATATTATAAGCCAGCTCCTATTTAGCTTATACGCCAGCTCCTATCACGGCGTGAAATTCGCTAGCGCGAATTCACGCCTTTTTCCTCCAAAATTTTTTTCAAAATTTTTTTCTTATATTATTATAATTATATTTCCTGCTTACATATTTAATGTAAACTTTTTGGACGAAAAATCTAAAATTTTGAAACCCGAAATTTTTTGGAAAATACTGGCTTATTGGGCGGCCGACCCTATAAATTTATTCAAAGTATCCGCAATAGAAGTCCCCGTCTACGTCCTGCATTAATACATCGCAGTATTTATCACTCATTAAAAAATGAACAGATGAAAGCTGAATTAAACAAGTTCTTTTACGGTGCTGACAATTGCGGCAGACCTTTTCCACAATTCGTTCATGGAATAAATCGCACGTACCTCGTTCAGGAACATAAATAAAATTGAATGCGTGATCTCGCTTGGCAAGACAAGAAGAAGTCTCTTCATAATACCAATGGCAATTTCTACAAATTTTTTCGCACATTATTCAACCTCCTCCAAAAACTTACAGCGCTGTAATAGATGTAAACACAAAGTCATATAGCGCGCCACCTGTGATTCTCTAGGAATTCCATCATCATAGTTGCTAATACTTAATAATGTATCACAGCCACTACAGCTACCATACTCCACATAAGTCATAACATAGTCGTGTATACATGGCTGATAGCAATTCAAATGAAGGAAGAAAATTTGCGTGCCCTGGTACTCTCCGTCATCAATCATAAGAATACGTTGTAAGTTAAAGAGGTCAATGTAGTCTCTCGCTTCTGACTCAAGATACGGATTAATTACTTCCGCAAAGAGCGCCCGCACCAATCCTCTATAGGTACTATATTCACTCTGCGGCGTCTCTCTAAAATATTTCTCCAATTTTTCTTTATTAGCGTCCCACGCTTTTACGAAAGTTTGTATCATTTCCTTTTATCCTCCCTTTTAAATCCATTAAGAAGCTGCGAAATCGTGTTTGATCCTCTGGCGCCAGAGCCATAGTTTGTAAGGCTTGCTCCAGCCCATGATAAAAGATAGCCGCATCACTTTTTGTCATTTCAATTCTTAAAAAATCTTTTGTATCTTTTGTTATTACCATTTTTAATTCCAATCTTCAACTACAACTAATACCTTTTCTTCCGACTCTGTTTCTCGAAGACCATATCCAACTATTTCTGTATCAAGGTCATAAGAATCTCCATCTAAAGAATTAAGATTTTCTCCATCCCACTCACAAAAGCCAATTAGGGTATGCTCTTCACCACACCATTCCGCTATATCTGGCGCCAGCATGGCCCTCCACTCAATTAACAGAGGAAGCTGGATTTCATTTTTTTTAATTGTATTTAAAATTATGTCTTTCAGTATCATTTTTAATCCTCAATCCAATGGATAGAATATAATTTAGCAAATGTATCGTCATAAGTTGGCATATGAACAGGGTCATCAGGATCATCTTCTAATGGTTCATTTTTAATCCTGTGGAATGTATCTTTTAAAAATAAATCATTGGCGCCAACACCCAACATCATCTCACTAATATCACCCATATTTTTCTCCCTATATCATAAAGGCGCCGCAGTGCGCGCAGAATACTCTAAAATTATCATATCCATATTGAATCTCTCTACACGCCGAACACTGCTGCCCACTGCCTGTATCAATCCAGTGGCCTACGCCTCTGTTTTTCAGTGCTATAATTGCCCATTCAAAAGCATTGCAGTACGGACATTCATCGCTGCACTTTCCATCCTTCATTTCTTCCTCAAACCACGCAAGAGCCTCTTCACTTGTCACTTTAATTCCTCCTCACAATATGTTCTCAAAAGTCCAATAGAAAACTTAATGCCTCTTATAAACATGAATGAACCTGCAACACTTGGTTCTGCTTCTTCTAAGTCCTTAATTGTTTTTTCCATCTGGCGCACGGCCTCTTTCACAGAAGCTGGACCTTTCTGTACATCCATTATTCCATCATGCAGCATAGGGTGGCCGCACCGTGGGCAATAGTTATAGCACATTGTGCCATGAGAACTAACAACCTGCTGAGAAACCAGATTGCACTTTGTGCATACGCCCTCTACAACACGCACCTCATTTCCACTCAAGTTATAAAAATGTAGAATATTCCACTTGCCGAAATCTTTAGTATCCATCTATTAATTAATCCTCCTTAAACTGCGGCGGCAGCTCCTGCCATCCCAGTACTTCTACATCACTCTTCTTAAAAGCTCCCTTGTCAAAATGCCACTGTTCTAAAGAAGGATCATAAGCTGCTACTGCATAGAAGTGTCCTTTTAAACCAGCCGCACCAGTCTTCGGGCGCCAAGCAACTAAGTAACAATCTTCCTCTTTCGGCAGATCCTCATCGCAAGGAGTCCATGAATCTTTTTCCTCAACAGCCACATGATTATTAACAATAACCCCGCCCTTCAGAGAAAGATTCTCGAAATAATGCTCGAAATATCCCATCATCTGGTCGTCCTCAGGAAAGAAAGGATCCCTTCCGTTCAGTTCCGAGCCAAGCACATTACAAATAAGCTGGCCAAATCTCCAGTCAGGAACCTGGCTCCACAGTGCCGCAAGTTTATTACAAAAATTATAAATTCTTTTTGGATCTCTCATGTCATGCTCCTTTCACTTTCGTGCATCTCGTTAACACTGTCTGTTTAATTCCTTTATATTCAGTGTGGTCTTTAACCGTAGCTTTAAAAGTTACATCTTCGCCTTCTCTGTAAAAACAGGACGAAGACCATTTGTAAATATTTTTATCTGCATCACTCATAAGGTATAAGTAGGAAGTTTTTCCAGCATATCCTACCCCCTCTATTTTGCGGTCGATATGGAGTGAGAGTTCACGTCTTTCTCCAACTTCGCCGATCCATTCGCTCGGAGACTCTTCTGCTCTTTTAATATTCTCAATCAGAAGCGGCTCCACATCACTCTTGCCCTTCCATTCAATGAAGATGGAATCTGTTAAGACGTCCTTCTCTTCCAGGCGCTGGCACTCATAACCCTCTAAATTCTTGGAAAAGTACCATCCAACAGAAGGTTTGAACTTACAACCGAGAGCCTTTAATTCATCTTTGATTGGATAAGTATTTCCAACCACACGATAGATTACATAGGTTTCATCTTCTTTTCCAAAACCAGCTTCAAGGAGTTTAGTGTCGCGCTCTGCGATCGCTTTTGCTTCACGCTCTTTCTGACGTTTCTCTGCGCGAGCCTGTCTCTGTGCTGCCAGCTTTGCATCATGCTCTGGGGTATAAACTTTGTAGGTGGATCCTTTAGAGGAAATGCCTGTGCCGCCACATTCGTAGCAAGTGAAACCAGGCCATCCTTCCCAGCCACCCCGTCCGCCGCATCGTCCACAAGTACAATCATAAAAGTATCTTGTGCCATTCTTGTCGGTGCGGACATAAGACCAACGTTTATGTGCTGCTAAGATCTCTTCTGTAGTTCTTGTATCGACCATTTTTCTTTAGCCCCTTTCTCATTTTCTATAATTATTATAACAAAAAATTTAAAAAAAGTCAAATAAAAAAGAGGTATAAGTCTATACCTCTTAGCCTTTAAATCATATTATCTGATTCTCATTACTCCGCGCCAGCCTTCATCAACTTCTACCACTTGGCGCGCCAGTAATTTCGATTGTTCGGACTCATCAAAAATCTCAATGCAGCTGATCTCT
>Ga0247610_10002350_pt1 | contig 21991 bp, 22 predicted proteins | sample 174DNAGHGhighgp2_FD_193483 | JGI IMG/M metagenome (GOLD analysis project Ga0247610, IMG submission 193483) | Sheep rumen microbial communities from Palmerston North, Manawatu-Wanganui, New Zealand - 1742 DNA GHGhigh gp2 | ecosystem: Host-associated > Mammals > Digestive system > Stomach > Rumen...
CGCACGGCATCGGGATTGCCATACTCTTCGACGATTTTTCCTTCCGCGGCACGAGTCTCGCGCTGGTCGTCAAAATAATACGTCAGTACTCCGGTTTTCGAATCAAACGCGGTGTACACTTCTTTGGCAGCTCTGGCACCGATGCTCATCAGCATCGCTGCAAGGAGTAGAAATAGTTTGTTTCTCATAATTATTGAATTAAATGTTTGTAGTCTTCTTTTCTTTGAAACCAACTGTTCGCAGATGGTTCAAAAATAGTTTATGTAATCGGCTGCAAAGTTACTCATTTTTTTTGATATATGCAAGAAGAAAATACTTTTTTTGATTTTTGTCCGAAATTTCAGTATATGAGTAATAGATAAATCGAGGCTCCATTCTTAAAAATTAACCGAAATGGTCTGAAAATTTATTTCTTTTCTTTTAGTCAACAATTAAAGACAATTGAAGACAATTATTATTTGTCCAAAATGGTCCAAAATTATCCAAAAAATTTTTTCTTTTTGTCAAAAAAGACCCAAAATGGTCCAAAAAACTATTTCTTTTCTTTTAGTCAACAATTAAAAACAATTGAAGACAATTGAAGACGAATTTTAACGGCGAATTAGGCGAATTTTTAGTTTGGTCCACAGATCACACAAATTAAACGGATTTTTTAGTACGAAAAGTATATTATATATAAATATATAATATAGTATAAGACGAAAGAAAAAGTACTCAGACTGTGCTCTGATAGTATAGCGACGTACCCTGTATGGTCTAGGTATGGTCTAGATATGGTATAGGTATGGTCTAGTGTTGTCAGGTAAAACTCATGCATGTTCTATGGAATAGAGAGGTATTATCGTAGAGGAGGGTGTGTCAAAAGAAAATATGTTATTGTTTTCTTTGAGAAGAGATGTTGGCGTCGTGTGCGGATTTTTGTGCCAACCGACGCTGTTTATTGGTCATTTGGGGATTCTTGTAATGGTTACAACGGACATCTTTTCCTGTGATGAATTCAAACCAGACACATGAAGCCGTATAACGTCCATAAGTATAATTGAGATGATAACCATCGCGACACATGGTGTCTCCCAAAGCGGAAGAACGTGCGTTCTGAATCGCCAAGCCGCAAGGAATCACGATTAATTGAGAATTGGGAATTGAGAATTGAGAATCATCATTTCTCACGGGTGTCAATTTATTATTGACGATTTGCCGGACGTATTGCGTGCAAGATTGGATGGAATCCCACATTTCCTGCTGGTTATTATGGTATCGAGGGAAAGCCGGATGTTTGGCATCTTGGCTGTATGCCCATGTTTGCATCCAACAGAGTTGAGCGTTAGGCTGGTACGCACGCACGGTGTCGATAAGGAGTGAGAGCCACGGTTCATAGGAAGAACGGATACCGGAGTCGTGACTTGCCTGCTGGAGAGAGATGAAGTTGTATTCGCCATCTTTGAGGGCTTGGCGAAGAGAGATGGTGTCTTTGACGAGACGAAACCTCTCCCCGCCGCTCTCCAAAGGAGAGGGATTAAGGTTTGTGCAGACACGATGTGAATAGACGGCAGAGTCTCGGATGAGGAATTCGGCATGTTGCTGCAAGGAACAGCCACCGTAATAGAGGTTGTGGACTTCGATTTCTATGCCTTCTTCGTCGCAAAGCGGGACGAGTTCCTGCTCGACAGCATCCCAAGAGAAACTATTGCCTATACAGAGGATGCGGATGAGTAAAATTATGGATAATTTCATTTATGGTTTATGATTTATGGTTTAGTGGGCTTCGAGCCAGTTGTGCCCCACTCCACACTCGGCAATAAGCGGAATGGAGAGCTGGACGGCATTCTGCATTTCAGAAACGACGATTTCGCGGACACGGTCTATTTGCGCGGCAGGGACGTTGAAATTGAGTTCATCGTGGACCTGCATGATCATTTGGGCATTTACCATTTGTCCATTTATCATATGTCCATTTAATTCTTTGAGGCGGCGGTGGATGGAGACCATCGCTATTTTGATGATGTCCGCTGCGGTTCCCTGGATAGGGGCGTTAACGGCGTTACGTTCAGCGAAGGAACGTACAGTCGGGTTGTTGGAATTAATGTCCGGGAGATACCTTTTTCTCCCAAAGAGTGTTTCGGCATAGCCTTTTTGGCGTGCGAGTTCTTTCTGCGCTTCAATATATTGAATCACTCGCGGGAAAGCGGCGAAGTAATCGTCAATCAGTTGCTTAGCCTCTGTGCGCGAGCAATCGAGTTGCTGTGCGAGCCCGAAAGCAGAGATACCATAGATAATACCGAAATTGGCAGTTTTGGCTTTCCGACGTTGGTCTTTGGTGACTTGTTCGATGGGTATTCCGAAGATTTTCGCCGCCGTGGCAGCATGGACGTCTTGCCCGTTACGGAAAGCCGCAAGGAGGTGTTCGTCCTGGCTGAAATGTGCCATGAGTCGTAGTTCAATCTGGCTGTAGTCGGCAGAAAGGAAGAGACATCCTTCGTCGGGAATGACCGCTTCGCGGATGAAACGTCCTCGCTCGGAACGAATCGGCAGGTTTTGCAAGTTGGGATTGGAAGATGAAAGCCGCCCTGTGGCTGTGACCGTTTGATTGTACGTTGTATGTATTTTCCCGTCGGCGGCTATATATCCCGGAAGTGCTGAAATATAAGTAGTTATCAGTTTATTGAGCGCTCTATAATCGAGAATGGCGCCGACGACAGGATGCTTTTCTTTTAACGCCATAAGCACTTCTTCGGAGGTCGAGTACTGGCCCGTTTTGGATTTTTTGGCCTTGGCGTCCAGTTTGAGTTTATCGAAGAGAAGTTCTCCAACCTGACGAGGGCTATTAATATTGAACTCACCCCCCGCGAGGTTGTAGATGTTTTGCTCAAGCGTATTGAGTTCTTCGGTAAGCAGCGTCTCCGCCTGTTTGAGTTTAGCGACATCAATCCGCACACCCGCAGCCTCCATTTCTCGCAAGACAGGAACCAAAGGCAACTCGACATCGTTGTACAGTTTCCATAGGGCATGATCGGCTTTGAGTGCTTCCCAGTCAGGTTCCTTGTAGGGGTTAAACGCTACTTCGGGATTGAGGAGATATTGACACAATCGGGCTTCGATGGTGTCAAATGTGGCTGTTGGCTCTTGGCTGTTGGCGGTTGGCTGTTGGTCGAAAGAGGCGAAGAGGTCGAGTTGTGCGGGATCGGAGGGGTTGGAGGCCCGAGAGGATTTAGATACACTTGACACACCAGAGGCAGTAGATGGCGTAGAGGGAGTAGAGACAGGAGTGAGTTTCTTGAGGAGAGTGTTGAACTCAAGGTCTTGGTAGATGGCTGTGAGGGCATCGATGTTGGGCTCTTTCTTGGCGAGAAGCGATTCGTCTAAGGCGACAGGCACATCCGTTCGAATGGTAGCGAGGAACTTGGAGAAGTTGATTTGCTCGACTTGCGACTCCACTTTTGTACGGAGTGCACCTTTGATTTCGTCCGTGTGCGCAAGCATGTTTTCAATCGAACCGAACTGCTGTAACAAAGCGACCGCGGTCTTTTCCCCCACTCCTTTGCATCCAGGAATATTATCGCTTGCGTCTCCCATAAGTCCCAACAAATCAATCACTTGTTCTTTGTTGTTCAATCCATATTTCTCACACACTTCTTTGGGTCCCATTAGTTCAAAACCTCCGGTATGGCGCGGTCTATACATGAAGACATGTTCGGATACGAGTTGTCCATAGTCTTTGTCCGGCGTAGCCATAAAGACCTCAAAACCAGCCTGTTCTCCTTTCTTGGCGAGAGTACCGATGACATCATCCGCCTCAAATCCGGGCACTTCGAGCACAGGGATATTCATCGCCTCGAGTATATTTTTGATTACCGGAACGGCTTTACGAATATCTTCTGGGGTTTCGGGTCTTTGCGCTTTGTATTGCTCATATGCTTCATGGCGGAACGTGCCCCCTGCTGGGTCAAAAGCCACACCGACGTGCGAAGGGTTGATTTTTTTGAGCAAGTCTTCGAGCGTCACCGCAAAGCCGAAAATAGCGGAAGTGTTCTCTCCCTTACTGTTCATTCTCGGTGCACGAATGAAGGCATAGTATGCGCGAAAAATCATCGCGTAAGCATCAATTAAGAGTAATTTTTTCATTTGGTCATTTACCATTTTCATTTACCAATTGATGGGTTCGAGGCCGTGTTTGAGCAGATAGTTATTGGCGGCGGAGAAATGTCCGCAACCATCGAATCCACGATAGACGGAAAGGGGAGAAGGATGCGAAGTCTGGAGGACAAGATGTTTCTTTCGGTCGATGAACTGCCCTTTTCGCTGTGCATAAGAGCCCCAAAGCATAAAAACGAGGTGTTCGCGCTCGTTATTGAGCGCCGCAATCGCGGCATCGGTCAGTTCCTCCCATCCTTTTCCCTGATGGCTACCGGCTTTATGCGCCTCGACTGTCAGCGTGGCGTTAAGAAGAAGAACTCCCTGCTCCACCCATCGTCGCAAGTCTCCGCTGGAAGGTATAGGCTTGCCTAAATCGCGATTTATTTCCTTATATATATTCATGAGCGAAGGCGGAATCTGAACACCATCGGGGACAGAGAAACTAAGTCCCATGGCTTGTCCGTCCTCGTGATAAGGATCCTGTCCGATGATGACGACTCTGACTTTGTCGAAAGGACAAGAGTCAAAGGCATTAAAAATCAGACCCGCCGGCGGAAAACACCGACAGGTCTTATATTGCTGACGGACATATTGAGTGAGGAGTTCGAAATACGGCTTGTCAAACTCCGTCTGCAACACGCGTCGCCAAGACTCCTCAATACGTACGTTCATTCAGTATTCAGAGAATAGATTAGTCCACAATTAACATGGCATCGCCGTAATCGCCGAACCGGTATCCTTGTTCGATAGCGACCTCATAGGCATGCATCGTCTCTTCGTAACCTGCGAAAGCCGCCACCATAAGTAACTGGCTTGATTCGGGCATGTAGAAATTGACGAAGAAACTATTCGCCACAGAGAAGGAATAAGGCGGGAAGATGAACTTGTTGGTCCATCCGTCATAAGCTTTGATTTGTCCGTTTGTCCCTGCGACATGTTCCAAAGCGCGCATAACTTCTGTTCCCACAGCACAAACGGTATGCTGTCCTTCATGGGCTTTATTCACCGCATTCGCCATTTTCTCGGGCAGAATGATTTGCTCCGACTCCATTTTGTTCTTCGTCAGGTCTTCCACATCAATTTCCTTGAAGATACCGAGCGAGACGTGGCTTGTCATAAAGGTCGTTTCAATGCCGTGAATCTCCATTCGTTTGAGCAGTTGTTTGGAGAAATGCAGTCCGGAAGCAGGAGCCGCAACAGCGCCAATATGCTCTGCAAAAATAGTTTGGTAACGCTCTGTATCCATCTCTTTTACAGGCTGTTCGTGGAAAATAGCCTCGTACTCCGCCTTGGTATTCATGTCCATCGGACGATGAATATATTTGGGCAGCGGAGCGCTTCCCAAAGCGTAAAGTCGCGGCACGAACTCCTCGTTGTCATAGTCCGTTAGAAAACGGAACGTACGTCCTCTACTGGTCGTATTATCAATGACTTCCGCGACGATAGCCGGGTCATCCTCAAAGGTCAGTTTGTTACCAATACGTATCTTTCTCGCCGGTTCGACCAGTACGTCCCAATAACGCGTTTTGTGATTGAGTTCTCGTAGCAGGAACACTTCAATCAGGGCGTTGGTTTTCTCTTTGTGCCCCCATAGGCGCGCCGGAAAAACCTTGCTGTCATTAAATACAAACAAATCGCCTTCATTGAAATAATTCACCAATTCAGGCAGTGATTTGTGCTCAATCTGTCCTGTTTTGCGATGTAGAACCATCAACCGTGCGTCATCTCGGTAAGGCGCAGGAAACTGGGCAATTAAATTCTCCGGCAGTTTGAATCGAAACTGACAGAGTCTCATATCATTTGACTTATACATATACTTATCTTTATTCACTCGACCGGTTAGCCGGTTCGTAGTTATTGAGTTGTTCCAAAAAATTCTCTATTGTCATGCAGTTCTCCACGCGTGTATTCCCTACTCTTGTTCGTCGAAGGGCAGTGAGATAAGCACCGGAATGGAGTCGTTCACCGATGTCTCTCGCCAAGGCGCGTATATAGGTTCCTTTAGAGCAGACTACGCGAATACCAAGTTGCATTTGGGCTTCGTCGAAGGCTGTCACTTCAATCTCATCAATAACCAGCAACCTCGGTTTGAGTTCCACTTCTTCTCCTTTGCGCGCAAACTCGTAAGCTCTCTTTCCGTTGATTTGGATGGCCGAAAAAGCAGGAGGTGTTTGCCATTGTTCGCCTTTAAAAGAAGGGATCGTCTTATCAATCAATTCGCGCGTGATATGGTTGGTCGGGAAGGTTTCATTCACTTCTTTTTCCATATCATACGAAGGTGTAGTAGCCCCTAACTGCAAAGTGGCCTCATACTCCTTCACGTCGTACTGAAGTTGGTCAATCAATTTGGTTTTCTTGCCGGTACAAACGATGACCACCCCGGTTGCCAGCGGATCAAGCGTACCAGAATGCCCCACTTTCAGTTTTTTCTTTCCTAACTTTCGGCACAAATTATATCTAACCTTAGCCACCAGATCAAACGATGTCCATCGGATGGGTTTGTCAAACGCCAATACTTCGCCTTCTTCAAAATCCCACATCTTAGCAGAAATAACTGATAATCGTTATTGAACCTACTATTGCGCAATAGAGGGCGAACCAAACAAGGCGCTGTCGGCGTACTATTTCAATCATAAACCGGCAAGCGAAACAACCTGTAACGAAAGCCGCAACAAAACCGATAACAGCCGGCGCTATTCCGATCTCCTCAATGACCTCGCTACCCCGAAAGATCTTAATCATGTCAAGCAAAGCCTCTCCCATGATAGGAATCAACACCATGAGGAAAGAGAACTGCGCCACGCTCTCTTTTCGAACACCACAGAGCAACCCTGTAGCAATCGTTGTGCCGGAACGGCTTAGTCCGGGCAACACGGCACAAGCCTGCGCAATTCCGATAATAATAGCATCCTTGTATCCCACTTCGTGTCCTGCGCCGTTACGACGTTTCTGCAACCACTCGCTGAAAGCCAGCAACGCCGCCGTTACCAACAAGCATATTCCTACCAGCAACAATCCATGACCGAAGAATTGCTCCACCTGATCTTTGAAAAAGATGCCCACAATGAACACCGGAATCATCGATACCAATATCTTCGCCACATAGTCTTTCTCCGCATTCCATTGCAAGGTAGTGAAAGTTCCTTTGAAAAGACGAACGACCTCGTACCATAAAATGACCAACGTAGAAAGGACGGTAGCCGCATGCACAATGACCGCAAAAGTCAGATTGGCTTCTCCCAAAGAGGTATCCAATAATTCCTGACCTATTTCCAGATGACCGGAAGAGGAGACCGGCAAGAACTCTGTCAGCCCTTGCACAATACCCAATATGAGCGCTTCAAACCAACTCATTTCTTTTTAGGTGAAAATAGAATAGCAAAAATCATGAACACAAAACCGAACAAAGAAATCATCGGTCCGACAGTGATACGGCGTGTGGAGAAAATATCAGGATTGTACTCCTCGCCGGAAGGTGCACCTACCATTAACGCGAAACCGATAATGATAATAACAAACGATACCACTATGAGAATCAAATTCAATTTGGGCAGTGATTGTTTCATAAAAATAACTTTAAAAATAATGGGCACTTCTAAAAATTTCGCGTTTTTAGTTTTAGCCATTTAAATTAAGGGCAGTTCTAAAATTCCACGTTTTTAGTTAAGCCCGTTTCGTTAATAAATTTGGCACTTTTATATTGCTTTCGGATTTTTCTTGGCATCTTACTGATTTTCAGTCTGTCGCAATGCCCGATAAAGCAATTTTCAGAAGTGCCCTTATATCTCATAAAGAGAATTATTGTCCATACGGATGTAACGCCCTGTAGCAATCAGAGAAGCGAACAGTGTAATCAGAATACCTGAACATAGAACGATGACCGATACAAAGGCTATGTTTTGCCATGTCAGAGGGAACAACATGATACCTAATTTGTCTTTCGCGTAATAGATTAGTCCGGCAATAATAACCAATGCCGTTATACCGGACCAGAATCCCATTAACATATTACGCCGCACAAACGGGCGACGAGTCACCCAAGGCGTAGCTCCAACCAATGTCATGGTATTAATTATAAACCGTTGAGCGTAAATTTGCAGCCTTATCGTATTGACAATCAATACCATAGAGACTATCAGCAACACCAATGCGACCATCAACAAGATGAACGAGAGATGATGGACATTACTGCTCATCAAGTCCGCCAAGTCGCGTGGATAAATGACCTCGGCTACACAATCCTGCGCTTCCAGTTGTTCTGATAAAACCGCCAAGCTATCCGGATGGCTGTAGTTATCCGTTGGATGAATCTCATAACTGGCGGACAAAGGGTTGTACCCGAGAAAAGCTGTCGGGTCTTCGCCTAATAGTCGGATATGTTCATCCAATGCCTGTTGTTTAGAAACAAAGGCATAACGGCTATACTGATTGCTATTCGAGAGAAGTGTCTCCAACTGTGAGCATTGGGTGCTATCTGCGTCTTGCACAAGGACAGCAGTAATGGTCATGTTCTCACGCATGCGCGTAAGAAGCGCTCCTGCAGAAAGCAGGAGCACACATTCCAAGCCGATTAGACATAATACCAAAGATACGCTAACGGCTGAAATAAAGTAGGAATTTCTAAAATGATGTTTACGCATTTAGTATTCCCATAGATCTTGTTCGAAATTCAGCAATTCAGTAGCGATACGCTCCTGCTCCCTCTTGATTTCTTCATGCGAGCCCGAATAGTCTGGAATCCAACGGTTGTACATATTGCCTTCGCCCACAATATAGGAGGTAAAGAGACGTTTCTGGAAGAATTCGTCATATGTAACTCGTTTTGTTTCATTCCTGTTCGGAATAGCGTACTGCATAGCCATGTACGGACGCAACTTGTCAAACGGTATCCAGAACATTATCGACTCACGCAACGAATTCATGACCTGCGTGCTATCATCCGGATTACTGATAAGTACCGGATGTAAGGGTGCAATAGCCATAATCTTCGTATGAAGACGTGAAGTGTGCTTGTCAAAGAACACTACCTCTTGAGTCAGATACTTAATCTGGTTTTTAACCACGTCATCGAAAGAGAACGGGTTAAATCTCAATTGATCAGAGATAGAGTCATAGTTGACGAGCATGGCATTTGATTTCGAGACATCCCAAAAATCGTCATCATCGGAGTGGTCCTCCGTTTTGTCCACGATCATGAATGCGTCAACCGGTATCTGCGCTTTAGTGAACGGTTCTTGCTTGAAATCCGGCTTAATCGTTTCGGTGTTTTTACGATAAATCGGCAGGCCATCCACAACCGCATCGATAATCACTTTGAACAAATTACGATAGTCCGCATCATCTGATTTGATTGGGAAATAAAGCTGGAAATTCTGCCGATAACGCAAGTCAATGATACGATAGACATATCTGGACCAGATGACATCATCAATACGGTGGTCTATCATCACAATTGTATCATGCGCTCTGGAGAACTCCTCCGTCCGTATACGCGCTGTTCCCATCTCATCGAAGAATGAGGTCACATTATGCTGAGCCTGCACCGCAATAGCGGCAAGCATCAAGCATGCGATAATACTAAGTTTCTTCATCATATCTTTTAGGTATTAATTCGCTGTTAATACAAGCGGTGACAAACGTAACTCCTGACCACCAGGACCAACCGCACGGATATCTTGCAGAATAACCATATCGTTTTTCTTCAATTTGCCGATTTGGTTCAACTGGTCTCTGGTAAATTTGTTTCCAGTCGCCGAAGTGGTAGATCCCTTGATAATAGCAATGAAACTTTTTACCTTGAACGGTACATCCAACAGACCGTCAGGACCGTAAGATGCGACAATGGTAGCATTCGGATTGGACAACACGCTGGCTGCAATCGATCCGGAAGGGTACTCTTTGTCTTTTGCGCTGAAGAATGCCGTTGGAGGAGGTAACTGCTTAACACGGTATTCACGTGTTCCCATAGGTTGCATCTTACCGTCCAGCTCTGCTGTCACTGAGATAGATACCGTTTTGGCACTTTCACCCGGAGTGATTACCCACTCACCGCCTTTCTGTACAACTTTAGCGCCATTGACCGAAACACGTATTTTATCATTCGACACACCAGGAACTGAAACAGAGAACTTGTTATCGTATCCGCGGTACATGATATTCAAATCATTGTTCGAAATCGTCACTGCAGGTTCGCCGACGCTGTATTCACTTGTGAAAGGCAGATTGGTCATTTCGCCCGTGGAAGGATTCATATAAGCAATCCAACCGGAATACTGTTTTCTGCCAACACCAGAAGCTGTTACTTCATATATACCGTGGTCATTAAGACGCTGACCTTCAACATAATACTCAGGACGTTGCGTTGAGTCAATAGCCGCCAAAATAATCTGAGCCGAGTACTTACCGCCACGAATTACATAATTCGAATTCGGAATAACGTACGCGTTCAGTTTGTTCACACGCAAGTCACCAGCGTCCGTACGGCTCAACAGATACTGGTACAACTGGCCCTCGGTAGTACGAATATCGTTCTGCATCTTCGTCAACACCGCCATAGATGCACCGATAGGCATACCTTCAAATACAGCCACTTCCCAATCCACAGAGTCCTGATCATGTGCATTCCAACCTCTTTCAGTAGCTAATGTAGCCTGTATCGAATGACGCAATTCTCTATTTTCTGCAGTATCGATCATTCCTACCAAGAAATCGCAATAGTCTCCTACGGCTGTTTTGAGTTCCTGACCATGTCCCTGCACGATAGCATACGTACCGGTTATATCAAAGTTAGAAGCACCCTGAATATGCAAGGTCGGATCCAATCCTTCTTCCTTCAGTTGGTCAAAACGTCCCTGACCATCCGTCATAATAGTCAGTTCGTCTTTGAACCGTTGGAGGTAGTTATATAACGAATCTGCGCGCGATTTAACCTCTTTCGCTTTGTCGAACCATTCTTCAGTCTTCTCCGGATTGGCAGAATATGCCTCCTGGAAGTCGTTATAGAGTTGTAGATTTCGTTTGTTCGATGCATCGATAGAGGAGTGCAGACTGTTATCCACCATTGTAAAACCATTGAGGATATCTGTACTTACGTTCAACGCCAACATGGCGGTGAGCACCAAGTACATCATACCAATCATTCGTTGTCTCGGGGTTTCCGGACAGTTTTTTGCTCCACCCATTTCTGAATGTATTTATTGTGTTTGTATTAATCCTTCGTTAGCCTTATGCCAGTGCATTAAGCATATTACCATAGATACCATTCAAGTCAGCCACTTGCTTCTGCAGTTGCTTTGCACCCGCAGCGAATGCTGTTTGTGCCTCGGCAGCTTCTTTGGCAGCAGCGGCAGCGTTTCTCTGTGCCTCAATCTGTGCATTAACAGCCTGCAACTGCAACTCGTATACCGAATTCAACGAAGCCAACTGTTTGCCTACTTCCTCTACGCCGGACTTATAAGCCTTTGTTTCCTCAGCAGCTGCCTTGACATCATTATTGATTTGTACATAGTTCTGTGCCAGATTAGCTGTAGCAGCTGCATACGAATCGGTGGCAGCTCCTGCTGCGGACAATTTAACGGTATAGTTCTCGGCTGCCATTTCTGCAGCTGCCAGTTTCTCGCCAAGTTTGACACCTTTATCTGCTACGTTGCCCAGTTCAGCAAACTGGGTAGCTGTCTTTGCCAGGTTAGCGATGCCGTCCTTCAATGCTTTCAAATCCTCATCTTTGAGTGTCGGCACTTTGGCTGTACCAACACCGCCTTCAACCACAGGACCGCCTGCTACAGGTGCTCCGACAGGGCCACCAAATCCGGTTGCAGTAACAGGTGCACCGGCTACACCAGCTGCCAACAGGGTCGGACGAGCTTGTTTTGATTTCTCTTCCAACAACTCAGGCTTGGTTCCATACTCCAACAATTGTGGGAAGACATTCTCCCAGTGGAACTCCGGATGCGGATGATCCAATGCACCAATGATGAAGAGGAACGCCTCGGTAAACATACCGAGCATAAGCACCTGACTTGCACCCGGCCAGTGCAGAATCTTAAACAAAGCACCGATAATAACGACCGATGCACCCACCGAATAAACGATGTTTACAATGTTTTTGCCTTGGTATGACCCATACCAGTGCATAAATCTTGCCCAAAGGCCTTTTTTGACAGCTTTCTCTGTAGCCATAGTTGTATTGTAATTTTAAAATTATTTTCGTTTTTTAATGATTATTATCTTTGATTTTTCGTAAATTAATCTCCGATGTACGAACGAACGCAACGGAAACCGATGTACGGACGGCTTTCAAACTGGTATTCATAAGTACGCACGCCGCACTGCATGAAATAGCTGATATCTTTCCAGCTACCGCCTTTCACAACCTTACGTTTCAAGATATCCGGATCAGCCTTACGTGCCAGATAACTATAATCCGGGTTCAAGTCATGGATATTTGTATTCGCAGCAGGTTGGAACGCCGAATTGGTCCACTCAGATACGTTTCCAGCCATATCGAACAAGCCGAAATCATTCGGGCGGAACTGAGCCACCTTCATGGTCGTGGTACCAGTATCATCGCTGTACGCGCCGCGATACGGTTTAAAGTTCGCAAAGAAGCATCCTTTAGCGTCACGTGCGTAGTTACCACCCCAAGGGTACATTGCCATCTTGCGACCGCCACGGGCTGCATATTCCCATTGTGCCTCTGTCGGGAGACGATATTCGTTAGCGGGCAATGTGGAGTGAGCGTTGAACAGTTTCGTACGCCAGTTACAGAAGGCGTGTGCCTGCTCCCATGTCACACCTACGACAGGATACTCTGCATAACCCGGGTGACGGAAATACATATGCAGCAAGGGGTCATTATATGAGAATTGGAAATCACGTGCCCACACCAAGGTATCCGGATAGATACAAATTATCTTCTCGGTCAACAGATCCTTCGGTTCACGCAACTGACGGAAGATAGTTGAGTCTTTAATCTCTCCGCGTTCGTTAACCCAGAAAGTATCCACACGTGCCGTAGCGCCAGGAGGATAAGTACTCGTTGCTACGTCAAATTTGTTGCGTTGCGGCAGCGCCTCATCCATATTCACCCAACTGTAACGATAGTGCAACGAATTGGTATTCAGACGGCCGTCCGAATAGAACATATGGGATAATGCATCTGCAATATCCTCCTCTTTACTCTTCCAAGGCACTTTCTTCGACCAGTTCAACTGGAAGTTCTCCTCGTCAAAATCCTCGTCTTTCGGTTGGACAGCATAGTCGGTCAAACCCGCAGCAACCAAATTCGTTAGCGCAATCGAGTCTCGTACCCAGTTAACGAACTGGTGATACTCATTGTTGGTAATCTCCGTTTCGTCCATCCAAAAGGCGTCAACCGTCACCATAATAATGTTGTCCGGTTGCTCGAATACGGCCGACTGGGTGTTGGCGCCCATCATAAAGGAACCTTTCTTGATGAACAACATTCCATACGGATTAGCCTCCTTGAAATTGCCGGACATGCCTGCTCCTACGAGCTCGCCAGCCGGTTTGTTACAACCAACCATCATCATCGCACATAACGCGACCAATGGTAAAATCTTTGTTACTTTCATATTGGTAATTAATCGATTAATTTTCTAATTTTAATTACTATATATTATATAAGGTGTCATTTATTTGCAGTTTGATTACAAATATCGTACACTCTTGTATTTGTTCGTTCTTTTCGGCTTCAGGATATCAAATCCGTATGCCAAATATATCTCATGGCTTCCATAACTCTCCAGCAACAGTTTGTTAGTAGGTAGTTCACAACTATACCCCAACTGCAACCCGGAGATAATATCAACTCCCAACAATATATTCACGCTGCCCGCAATACGGTACCCCAGTCCCCAACGGTAACGGTCTTTATAATCACACATCAGCGTCATGTTCACGTCCCATCCTACAAAATCACTCATTACCATCGCGCTCGGGCTCAACACCCACTCTTTGTAGTTTTTCAAGCGGAAATGGTATCCGCCGGCGATGTACATCGTTCCTACAAGCGTCACCTCCTGTTCCATTCCTCCGGTACCATCACTCCAGTCGATTTTAGGCCGCAACAAGTGGCTGTAACTGGCGCTTACCCACCATGTCGGAGTGCTATAATAGATGCCTGCGCCCATATCAAATTTCATACCAGACTTGCTGCCTGTGGGCACCGCCTCGTCATTCGCCTCATGGTAGTCATCGCCCATTTTACCCAAATTGACGGAATCTCCCTTAAAGCCCAAGTTTGCGAATCCCAAATCGATTCCGACCGCAAGATAACCGTTCCCCAATTTCTGACGATATGCGTACTGGAAATACAGCGATTGATTGGTAAACAGACCGTAACGGTCGTTCAAGAACCTCACTCCTGCCCCATGACTTGTCTTGCCTATCACAAAGGGTGAACTGAAACTAAACCAAGTGCTCATCGGCGCATTGGTAATGTCCACATACTGCATGCGATGCATACCTGCCACCTTCATCAATCCACCTTCTCCCGCCGCCGCAGGATTATAGGCCGTTTGCATATACATGTATTGTCCCATTTGCGGATCAAACTGCGCACTCGCAGTCACAATGGACATAAGTCCCACCAACAGAACAATATACTTTTTCAATTTTCAATTTTCTTTCAATTCTTAATACTCCTCTTCATCAAAGAAGAAATCCTCATCTTGCGTAGGATAGTCGGGCCATATATCCAATATACTCTCATACTGCTCTTCATCCTCATCCTCCAACTCTTGCAAATTCTCAATCACCTCCGCCGGGGCACCTATACGGTTGGCATAATCCAACAACTCGTCCTTTGTTGCCGGCCAGGGAGCATCCTCTAATTTCGAAGCCAATTCAAGTGTCCAATACATACGCAATAATTCTTATAAATTATCCTATTCTAACATAGTGTTAGTGACCTAATATCCATTGACAAACGAACCCAATACGGGCATAGTTTTTCAAAATATCGTGCAAAAGTAGTAAAAACTTTCGACTTGTGCAAATAATTTTTGTTATTTTTTACATTTTTTGTCAATTTTTACACCAAATCGCTTCTTTTTCTCCATTTTTATAGCCAACATAGCGTGACATTACGAAAAAATAGTCGCTTAAGCGATTCACATATTGTAGTCCGAAATTCATACTTTCGAGCCTTGATTCTGTCCCCTCGGTTTTCATCTTTTTGAACTGAGCCAATTCAATCATTCTTCGCTCTGCACGACGGCAAATAGTACGGCATATATGGCATCTTGTTACCGTTTCTCCACCCGCGGGTAGGACAAACGCACGTTGCGGGGGAAGTTCCTCCTGCATCACGTCTATCCACTCCTCCAACTGACGTACATCATCTGCCGTTATCCATTCTCCGGAAGCTTCACTCAATGCCGCTCCCAAGTTGAACAACTTGTTCTGCACGCGCTCCAACTGCACGTCTAAAGATGGTAAACCATCTTCCTGCTGACGGAGACTCGCACGAAGCGCCCCCACCCAGCTATTCAACTCATCTACTGTGCCGTACGCCTCTATACGCACGTCCGTTTTGGTCACACGCTGACCATTTGCCAGCGATGTCTCTCCTCTGTCTCCTGTTTTTGTATAAATTGCCATAACAATTATCAATTTACAATTCACAATTCACAATTCACAATTCACAATTCTTATCCTTGCGGAACGATTATTTCACAATTCACAAAGGGCTCTTGGAATTTGGTACGGACTTTTGAGATACGTACGGTTCTTAAAGTTTTGTACCTAACCCTTTAGGACGCCTTGTACATTGTAATTTGTACATTGTACATTATATTCGTATTTTGTAGTGCCGTTTGAGATAATGTGTATCCACAAACAACATTCCTGCGTCATAGAAGTCCATGCTGGTAGTAACTCGTCTGTCTGCCAACAGTTCCTTCCATGCTTGCTCCATTTCTGCTGAATAATGGATGTCGTCAATCACGATCACGCCTTTCTCTGTCATTAGCGGCAACAAGTACTCCACATATCTTTTCGTTGCCTCATACGTATGATTCGCATCGACATAGGCTATATCCGTTTTTTTGCGCGCGCATATATATAAGGTGTCATCAATATTTCCCTCATGCCACTCAATATTCTCCGTTTTCAGAGTTCTCCATACATCTTTTGCCACACGCAACACTTCCCCACTGCCTTCCAATGTAACAACTCTGTTTTTTGTGCTTGCTGCAGCCAAATATGCCGTTGTTATTCCCAATGAGGTACCTAACTCCAATATCTCCAGAGGTCGTTTTTCATTCTCTCCCATAAAATTGACCAAGCGGAACATCATCTGACCAAACGCAGCACTTTCGAGATGATTTTTCGCGATGTCGCATACTCGCCGCCGCACAAGAGTTCCTTCTTTGCTGCCGCGGCTACCAAAATCCATCACGTCAAGTTCATCCTTACACGCCAGTAACATCTCCCGACGACGTTCTATGTCTGAAAAGCAATAATACGCATTTCTGTCCCGCAGTATGAAACGAACCAAATGGAACAGGTAAGGGGAATGAATCCCTTCACCTGTCGTATTCCATGCAGACATTTGATGCCTTAGATACGACCAAATTCTATGAAATAATGTCCTTTTTGCCATTTAACGCTGCAAAAGTACTAAAAAATTTGCACATATGCAAAAAAAATTGTAATTTTGTCGCATGATTTTGAATTATATTTGGATTTCGCTCATTTTGCTGGCTGTAATAATGGGTATTATACAGGCAGTTTGTTATGGGAACGTGGATATCTTCTCTGCGATTCTCAATTCCACATTTGACAACGCCAAAACAGGTTTCGAACTTTCTATCGGTTTGACAGGTGTACTTGCTTTATGGATGGGTATCATGAAAATCGGCGAACGTGCAGGGGCTGTAAATTCATTGGGAAAGGCCATCAATCCGTTCTTCAGCCGTATCTTCCCTGAGATACCGAAAGGGCATCCTGTCTTTGGCACAATGCTGATGAATATCTCCGCGAACATGCTCGGTCTCGACAATGCCGCCACGCCGATGGGTCTCAAAGCGATGGGTGAGTTGCAGGAATTGAACAAGGACAAGACCAAGGCCTCGAATGCGATGATCATGTTTGTCGTGCTCGGAGCCAGCGGATTGACACTTATCCCCACTACTATCATGGCATACAGGGCTCAACTTGGTGCCGCCAATCCTGCTGATGTTTTCCTGCCGATTCTCATAGCCACTTACGTCGCTACACTCGCCGGCCTCATCTGTGTATGCATAGCGCAGAAAATCCGTTTCAAAGATCCGGTTGTATTAGGCACGATAATAGGTCTTACGACGCTCGTCGGTCTGCTCGTGTGGTCCGCTACGCTTCTCACGCCCCACCAGTTATCCGTCGTTTCTGCAGCAACAGCGGCCATCATACTGCTCGGTGTCATCTGCTGGTTTGTGCTGCAAGCTACCGTGAAGAAAATCAACGTCTATGACGCTTTCATCGATGGTGCCAAAGGAGGTTTTCAAACGGCAATCAGTATCATTCCATATCTCATTGCTATCCTTGTAGCCGTAGGTATGTTCAGAGCGTCAGGAGCCATGGATTTGTTGGAAAAGGGCATCGCATGGCTTTTCGCAGTTTGCGGTATCAATCCTGACCTCGCCGGAGCTGTTCCAACGGCATTGATGAAACCGCTTAGCGGCAGCGGAGCACGCGGACTCATGCTTGAAGCTATGAACAACTACGGTGCGGATTCACTCGTCGGCCGTCTCTGCTGTATCCTGCAAGGCACAACGGACACTACTTTCTATGTCCTCGCCGTTTATTTCGGATCCGTAAACATTAAGGACACACGTCACGCCGTTGCATGTTGTCTCATTGCCGACCTTGCCGGCGTCATTGCCGCCTTCGCGATTGCTCCGCTCTTTTTCGGATAGAAAAAAATACAGCAAAAAGTTGCCCGAGAAAGTGTTGAATAGTAAAGAAAAGTCGCCCGAGAAAGTGTTAAATGACTGAAATACAGGGCAACGAATTACCGTTTGAAGAAAAGCAAATGTTACGAATGAAAAAGTACAAAGAAGTACTTGATGCATTGTATAAATATTTTGTTTAAACAATATACCCATGAAACGAATTCTATTCATATTGGCGACTGCCTGTCTTTTAACAGGATGTGGCGCTATGATGAAAGCTCCAACATCGGAAATAAAGGGCAATATATACAAATACAAATATGTGTACGTTGTCCCGACCAGCGGAGTAACATCCAGTTCCGGTGTGTATGGTAATCAATACGGAGTGTATGGCGGAAGTACAAAGACCGTCAATCCGTCAGAAGTGATAAGCGGCTATCTAATGAAAAAAGGCTATACCACTTTACCCAATGTAGATTCAAAGATAGCGGATAAAACAATGATAGTTTCATATGGCTATACCGGGAAGCGGCAAATATCCTTGTTAGCCTATGCCAGTTGTGTGATGATTCAGTTTAGAGATGCAAAGACCCACGAACTTGTTGCAACGTGTGAGGGCGAAGGTTGTGGAGATGATGAAGCAGATGATATCCTACGAGCCATATATAGCGCATTAGGAGCAATATTTACACAAAAGAAACAATAACCTTGTTCATATACCAAATCATTTTTGAATATTTTGGACGAACAGTCCAACGACAGGCTCTGTCTCGTAACGACTAACGACTAATCATAAACAATGAAAGACGAGATAGTTTTATACCACCCCAACGAGCAATTGTCTCTTGAGGTCAAAGTAGAGAAAGATACAGTATGGCTTAACCGCAACCAAATGGCTGTGCTGTTTGATCGTGACGTTAAAACAATCGGTAAGCATATCAATAATGCATTACACGAGGAATTGGCTCCAACTGTCGCAAAAAATGCGACACTTCAAAACGAGAACCCAACTGTCGCAAAATTTGCGATAGTTCAACAAGAGGGTAACAGGAGTGTAGTACGGCAGATTGAGTATTATAGTTTAGATGTCATATTATCAGTTGGTTATCGCGTGAAGAGTTCGCGAGGTATAGAGTTCAGAAGATGGTCGAATCGTATCCTAAATGAACATCTATTACGCGGATATGCAGTCAACCAACGATTGCTGAATATTGAAAACCAATTGGTATCACAGCAGAAACAATTAGCGCAACACCAAGAGCAAATTGATTTCTTTGTACGCACGTCATTGCCTCCCGTTGAAGGTATCTTCTATGACGGTCAAATCTTCGATGCCTATACATTTGTCAATGACCGTATTCGTGAAGCCCAAAAGCGTATTGTGCTCATAGACAACTATGTGGATGACAGTGTATTGAAGATGTTAGACAAGCGTGCAAAAGGCGTGTCTGCAAAGGTCTATACCAAGTATTTCACACCGCAATTGTCGCTTGATTTTGACAAGCACAACGCGCAATATGAGCCTATTGAGGTAGAGCAATTTGACCGTTCACATGACAGGTTCCTGTGTATTGACGAGACGGTCTATCATATTGGAGCATCGCTTAAAGATTTAGGCAAGAAATGGTTTGCATTTAGTCGAATGGAGCAGACTACTACCGAGTTGTTGGATAGAATGTAACTTCTTATCTACGTCGTTTCTTGGGGTATTGAAATTTAGTCGTTTTTGAATCATTTTTGAATATTTTGGACATATATAGAAAACTGTCCTTTGTACATTGTAAATTGTACATTAAAAACGCTCTTCGGGGCGTTTTTTTGCATTTTGTGGCCGATGGAATTCCGTATGTCTCCTAAAAAGAGTACCTTTGCAGAAAATTTTTGACGGGTAGCAGTGAAGCCCCCTTAGTAAGGTAGTCTATACCCTATATAATAGGTATAGACCTACTAAGAGGCTCTGCAACCCTGTCAACGCTAAGCCATGACAGTATGACAGATGACAGCTCAATATATAAAACTCACACACGCGTGTGTGTGTATGTATTTTAAAAAACAACTGTCATACTGTCATCTGTCATACCGGTCACCCCCCAAGAGGGCAATTACCCTCCAACGACAAGCGACTAACGACAAATGACCAACTGCCAACTACGACTCAAATCCACCACCACACCGCGACCACACCGCGACCTGTCAGTACAATGACAAATTGAGATGCGAAAATGAAATCATCGTGCCCTGTTAAGGGGCTAAGAATAAATGAGAAAATGAGTAAATAAGTAAATGTTTTTGACGAGGTTACCTGAGCCCGTTAGTACTACATACGTCCCCTATAGGGGAGTATGTGTACGTACTAAGGGCGTCAAGCGGTATCCTGTCAACCGGCGCCGGACTAACAGGCGAAAAGCACGCGAAAAGGACTGTACGGTGACGTCCGTAATGGTCGCGAAATGGTCGCGAGAGTGCCTGCTAAAAGAGTGGTAAACGCCCCTATTAGCTGTTAGCCGTTAGCTAATTCGGCGTAGTTTACGTAGTTTCCGTAGATTACGTAAAATACGAAGACAACGAAAAGTACGAAGTTATCGTTCGAACGCAGTGAGATAAGAAAGCAACGAAAAAAGTGCACATTTGCCACAAAAGCTAAAATTATGCAAGCATATTTTATTTTTTGCACCAAAATCTTGCACATTTCGAAAATTTGTAGTAATTTTGTGCCCTGAATTACTAAAAATGATACATTTTTTATCGGAAGACATAGAGATGCCGAGTATCGACCAGCGGAGGATCATGCGGTGGATACGTGCGGTGGCGGCGGGATACGGGTTCAGTATGGGGAATATAAATTATATTTTCTGCTCCGACGAACGCGAACTGGCAGTCAACCGTGAGTTCCTCGGGCATGACTACTACACCGACATCATCACGTTTGACTATTCGACGGCTTCTACGCTCAACGGCGACATATTCATTTCGTTGGACACTGTGCGCTCGAACGCGGAACAATTGGGCATTCCCGCGGAGGACGAGTTGCTGCGCATCCTCATCCACGGCATTCTGCATCTCACCGGTCAGGGGGACAAGACGCCCGAAACCAAAGCGCAGATGACCGAGAAAGAAAACAAGGCGCTGTTACAATATACCGTTTGAGAGTTACAACTTACAACAGGCACTCATGAAATGATTTAATAGAAAATGAAACATCTGCATACTCTGATTTTGCTGGTTATGTGCCAGTTTGCCGTACAGGCGGCGAATATACCTTCGGGAACCAAGTTGTACCTGGACGTTTCGCGTGCATGGACGGAATATGACTATTTCTCCGCGTATTTCCGAAGCGACGGTTCCGACGGCAATTTTGTGCGCATGAACGCCGTTGAGAACGAGAACCGGGTATGGGAAGTGACAGCCCCGGGCAGCAACAAACTATGGTCATACGTTGTTTTCCGCGGCCATTACAGCCAACCTCCGGCCACCGGTAACGGCGAAGGTACGTCGGATATTCAAACACAGGAACTGACTTGGAGCGGGACGGATGTACTATACCGGATTAACTGCAACAACTGTATTTACAATGCCGAGACAGGCACATACGGTTCCGCCGGAGCATGGACGACCTATCTGGCGTTGCCGTCCGAGAAACCGTGGGAGATGGGTGTGAGCGCCGAAGACCAAGTGCGTTGCGACACCGTTGCCGGTACGATGGAAATGCTTACTTTCGGCACCGGAGAGGATTTTGTCAATTTCCAATGGTTGCGGTATAACCGTACGACGTCCGAATGGGAGCGTATCAGCAAAAGCGACCTGTCCATTTCTGTCATGCTGCCCACCTCGCCGGAAGAAGACGCCTATTACTACTTCGTCGGCCAACGTCTGTACGACAACCGTCTCACCAACGGAGATTTTCAACAAGGCAACACCGGTTTCTCGTCAGGATACAGTTATAACGAAACCTCCATTTGGGA
>Ga0247610_10002351_pt1 | contig 21989 bp, 16 predicted proteins | sample 174DNAGHGhighgp2_FD_193483 | JGI IMG/M metagenome (GOLD analysis project Ga0247610, IMG submission 193483) | Sheep rumen microbial communities from Palmerston North, Manawatu-Wanganui, New Zealand - 1742 DNA GHGhigh gp2 | ecosystem: Host-associated > Mammals > Digestive system > Stomach > Rumen...
CTCGAAGGTGAAGACCAGTGCGGCGATGGGGGCCTTGAAGATGGCGGCCATCGCGGCGGTGGAGCCGCAGGCCAGCAGCAGGGTGGTCTGCTTGGTGTTGAGGTGGAAGAGTCTCGCCATGTTGGAGCCGATGGCGCTGCCGGTGAGCACGATGGGCGCCTCCAATCCCACGGAACCGCCGAACCCGACAGTGATGGCGCTGGCCACCATGGAGGAATAGACGTTGTGGAAGCGCAGCATACCGTCGCTCTTGCAGATGGACTTCAGCACGATGCTCACGCCGTGGCTGAGGTTGTCGCGCACGACGCGCCGCACGAACAGGAGTGTCAGGAAGATGCCGATGGGCGGGAAAATCAGGTAGAGGTAGTTGACATCGGCCGCGGGGAACGCCTGGCTCAGCATCCGCGTGGTGAAGTGCAGCAGGTTCTTGATGATGATGGCTGCCGTTGCCCCCAGTATGCCGATTACTACGCTGAGAGTCAGCACAGTAGCCTTGTCCGTGAAATGCTTTTTCACGAACCGCCGGAACCGGGCCACCGCGTATAGAAATTGTTTGTATCGCATACCAATTCTCGAGGCCGCAAAGATACATTTTTATAGGAATGCCCGCACCAAAAAAGAGAGAGGCGGCCTCACGGTCGCCTCTCCTATATGCAAACACTTGTTGACTGATAAAAACTTCGGCGCTGTCGGCTTACTTTACTAAATCGACGATGGCCTTGAATGCCTCAGGATTGTTCATCGCGAGGTCGGCGAGAGCTTTGCGGTTGAGCGCAACGTTCTTCTTTGCCAAATTGCCCATCAGGACAGAGTAGGACATTCCATACTCGCGGGCACCGGCGTTGATACGGGTGATCCACAAGCTGCGGAAGTTTCTCTTTTTCGCTTTTCTGTCGCGGTAGGCGTATTGCTGGCCTTTCTCCCACGAATTCACCGCTACGGTCCAGACGTTTTTGCGTTTTCCGAAATAACCGCGGGTGCGTTTTAAGATTTTCTTTCTTCTTGCTTTTGAAGCAACATGATTGACTGATCTTGACATAATCTTTTCTCCTTTCCGTTTACGTCAGTGGCTTGAAGCACTTCGGGAACTGCGCGTAAACATTATTGTTAATAACTTAATTTAGCACTGTCCCAGCATTTGCTTGACGGTGCGTTCCAGATTTTGTTCGACAATGGCGCTGTAAGCCAGGTTACGTTTTCTCTTTTTGGTCTTTTTGGTGAGAATGTGGCTATGGTAAGCGTGATGTCTCTTGATTTTGCCGGTGCCGGTAAGGGTGAATCTCTTCTTGGCAGCGGACTTTGTTTTGATTTTGGGCATTTCTGATAATTTTTAAAGGTTCGTATATTTAGTGTTTACATATATTGCTTTGACGCTGAATGAATCCCGTGGTCCTATTTTTTCTTTTTGGGGACCATAAGCAGGGACATGTTGCGGCCGGTGAGCACGGGCATCTGGTCGACCTTGCCGTAGTCTTGGAGGCGTTCGGCGAATTTGAGCAGCTCGAGCTCGCCGTTGTCCTTGTAGATGATGCTGCGGCCGCGGAAGGTCATAATCACCTTCACCTTATAGCCGTCCTGCAGGAAACGGATGGCGTGGTTGCACTTGAACTCCACGTCGTGCTCGCTGATCTGGGGGCTGAGGCGGATCTCCTTGACTTCCGTCTTGGCGCTGTTGGCTTTGATCTCTTTGAGTTTCTTCTTCTGTTCGTAGAGGTACTTCTGGTAGTCCATCACCTTGCATACAGGCGGATTGGCCTGCGGGGAGATTTCCACCAGGTCCACTCCCTGGGCGTCGGCGATGGAAAGCGCCTCGCGAAGGGAGACGATGCGGGGCTCGATGTCGTCCCCCACCACGCGCACAACTTGTGCCGTGATGTGTTCGTTGATTCTGTGTTGGGCCTCTTTTTTCGTTCTCGGCCCGAATGGCCTGTTAGGCCGGTTGTTCTGAGCGATGATCAAATCCTTTCTGTTTAAGTGTAATAACTTTACTTATAAATTTTTGGGCGGCAAAAATACACAATTTTTAATTGTACGAATCGTTTACGCATTTTTTTTATTTTTGCAGCCTTTTAATAATGAATAGAATGAAGAAGATAATTCTCGGAATATGGGTGTTTTGCGCGATGGTTCTCGTGCCAGTTCATACCGTTCGGGCGCAGAATTCGGAGATTGGCGCATGCGTGGGCACCACCTTTTACATGGGTGAACTCAACCCCACGAAGCTGTTCGCGCAGCCCGGTTTGGCGGCGGGACTCGTCTATCGTTACAATCTTTCACCCCGTTGGGCCTTGAAAGCCGACTTCCTGTTCGGCAAGGTCTCCGGCAGCGACGCCCTCACGAACAACGGCTATGAGCGCAATCTTAGCTTCTTTTCTCCCATCACGGAGTTCTCCGTCGTGGCCGAACTCAACTTCTTGAAGCTCTACAACACTGTGGGGCAGAACCATTTCGCCCCCTACATCTTCGCCGGCCTCACCGTCTTCTCCTTCAACCCGAAGGCCCAATACACGGACGGCACGGTCTATGAGCTGCAGAGTCTCGGCACTGAGGGACAGGGGTTGGAGGACATGCCCAAGAAGTATTCGTTGACCAGCGTCGCCATCCCCTTCGGCATCGGCTTGCGCGTCAACATCGGCCGCTACGTCTGCATCGGGGCGGAGTGGGGGTTCCGCTACACCTTCACCGACCATCTTGACGATGTGGGCGGCCGCTACTACGACAACGATCTCTTGCGCGAGCAGCGCGGCGACATCATCGCCAACATGGCCGACCGCACGCCCGAGCTTATCGATCCCACGACGGGTGTCCCGCGTCCCCTCCACCAGGCGGGCGAGCAGCGCGGCAATAATACCACCCACGACATCTACTCTTTCGCCGGTGCCACCGTCACGGTGAAGATCGGCAACGCAGACCGCACCTGCGACTTAAAGAAATCCCGTAAAAGACACTGATTCATGAGTAAAGATATCAAACATGTCGCCATCATTATGGATGGCAACGGACGCTGGGCGCAACAGCAGGGCCACCAGCGCACATTCGGACACGAAAACGGCGTGGAGTCTGTACGTAGCGTCGTGGAGGGAGCCTGCGAACTCGGCATCCCCTACCTCACGCTTTACGCTTTCTCCACCGAGAACTGGAACCGTCCGAAAGAGGAAATTGACGTGCTGATGGGCCTCCTGGGCAAAGCCATCGCCGAAGAGGTGGACAAGCTTCATGCCAACGGCGTGCGTCTGCTGACCACCGGACGGATGGAAAATCTGCCTGTCGATTGCCAGACGGCCTTGCAGAAAGCTATGGAGAAGACCGCCGGCAACACCCGCCTGTCGCTCGTGTTAGCCCTTAGCTACAGCGGCCGTTCCGAGATTGTTGACGTGGCCAAGTCCATTGCGCGGGAAGCCGCCGCCGGTACCTTGAACCCTGACAATATTGACGAAACCACCATCCAACAGCACCTCTATCATCCTGAGATTCCGGATGTTGACCTGATGATTCGTACGGGCGGCGATGTGCGCGTCAGCAATTTCCTGTTGTGGGAAATCGCCTACGCGGAGCTCTTCTTCACGCCTGTGCTTTGGCCCGATTTCCGCAAGGAGAATCTCCGCGAAATCGTCACCCAATTCTCGTCTCGCGAACGCCGTTTTGGAAAAACAGGGGAACAAGTCCGCGCACATTGAAATTTTCACTATCTTTGCCGACTTTTTTTGAGAGAATGCGGTTGATACGAAAATTAGCTCTGTTACTGGTGTTTTGCCTCGGCCTGATGGTGTGTCGAGCCCAGATTATTGTGGGCGGAGATACCCCATCCGAGCCGGTGAAGATTGACTACACCTCTCCGAAAACGTACGAAATCGGCGGCATCACCTCCTCCGGAACGGCCCCGCTCGACCAGCGGTTGCTCCCGTTCCATGTGGGTGACATTATCGAGGTTCCTGGCGAGAAAATTTCCAAGGCTGTGAAGAGCCTTTGGAGCACGGGGCTCTACGAAGATGTGGAAATCTCCGCCACCCGCGTGCAGGGCAACCTTATCTTTCTGGACATCCGCCTTGAGGAACGCGCCCGCCTTGTTGCCTTCGGTTTCAAGGGAACCACCAAGAACGAGGAAAACGACCTTCGCGAGAAGATGGGTATATCGCAGGGCAACATTGTCAATGACAACATGAAGATCACCTGCCAGAACATCATTCGGAGATACTACATCGACAAAGGCTTCTACAGCTGTCAGGTCGATGTGCAGGAGATTCCCGACGAGAAGGTGAAAAACGCAGTCAACCTCCTGTTCGACATCCATAAGGCCAAGAAGGTCAAGATTGAAAAAATCACCATCAACGGCAACAACGGCGTCACAGATGCCGTGTTGCTCCGTTCCATGAAAGAGACCAAGGAGCGATTCCGCTTCATGCCTTTTTACAAGGCCGACACCGCCATCGCCTATCTCTTCAAGCACCCGGGCTATTACCAGTCCAAGGATATCAAGGATCATCTGGACAACTATTTCGCCGACCGCGTGAAACTCCGTATCTTCAAACCCTCGAAGTTCATCAAAGCCAATTACGAGAAGGACAAGGTGAACCTCATCAACCGCTATAACGAGCTTGGTTACCGCGACGCCGTCATCACGCACGACACTTTCTACGTGAAAGCCAACAAAATGTACATCGACATCGATGTCAACGAGGGACGGCAGTACTATTTCCGCAACATTGACTTCGTCGGCAACACGGTCTATCCGACCTCTTTGCTCAGACAGCTCCTCGGCATCAACAAGGGCGACATCTACAACCAGACGTTGCTCAACAAAAACCTGACGATGAAAGAGGACGGCGACGACTTGGCCTCCCTGTACATGAACAACGGTTACCTGTTCTTCAGTGCCAGTCCTGTGGAGGTCGGCATTGACGGCGACTCCATTGATATCGAGATTCGTATCCGCGAGGGAAAGAAGGCGAAGTACAACAAGATCACCGTCGTCGGCAACACGAAAACCCATGACAATGTCATCTTGCGTGAGCTGACCACCATTCCGGGACAGCTTTTCAACCGTTCCGACATCATCCGTTCGCAGCAGGTGCTGATGTCGATGGGCTACTTCAACCAGGAGAAGATGGACGTGCAGCCGAAGCCGAACGAGGCCGACGGTACGGTGGACATCAACTATGTGGTGGAGGAGACTTCTTCCGACCAGCTGTCGCTTTCTGCGGGTTACGGTGCCACGGGTTTCATGCTCACCGCGGGTATCACCTTCAACAACTTCTCCACGAGGAAGCTCTTCAAGAAGGATGCCTGGAATCCCATTCCGGGCGGTGACGGACAGCGCATCTCCCTGCAGGCCTCCGTCAGTACGAAATACTACCAGTACTACAGTTTCTCTTTCACGGAGCCCTGGCTCGGCGGCAAGCGTCCCAACGCGCTCACCCTCGGTGCCTACTACCAGCGGCAGAACAACGCCTACTCCAAGCGCGACAGCCTCTACGCGTACACCAGCATTGCGGGTGCTTCGCTCTCCTTGGCCAACAAGCTCCGCTGGCCGGACGACTACTTCCACATGTCGCACACGCTCGCTTACGAATACTACAAGGTCAAGAACTGGGGAGGTTTCATCTTCTCCACAGGTTACGCCCACAGTATCAGCTACATATTCACTTTGTCGAGAAATTCCGTCAATGCGCCGATTTACCCGCGTGAGGGTTCCGACATCTCCTTCTCGGTGCAGCTGACCCCGCCATACTCCATCATCGGGCACAAGGACTACACTGGTGCCTCGGATCAGGAGAAGTACAAGTTCCTGGAATTCCACAAATGGAAGCTCAACATGTCGTGGTTCACGCGCATCGTGGACAACTTGGTGCTCAACGTGCGCTTGAAGATGGGCTTTATGGGGTGCTACAACCAGACCATCGGTATTGCGCCGTTCGGACGGTTCTACCTCGGCGGCGACGGCATGACCAACTGGTCGTACGACGGTCGTGAGGTCATCGGTATGCGTGGTTACGAGGACGAGGCGCTGTCACCCAACGTGAACGGAAGGGTTGTCGGTGCGTCCATCTACCACAAGTTCACGGCGGAGTTGCGCTATCCGATCACGCTGAACCCGTCGGCCACCGTCTATGTGTTGGCGTTCGCGGAAGCCGGCAAGGGCTGGATTGACAAGCGCCAGTACAATCCGTTCGACCTCTACAAGTCGCTCGGTCTGGGTGTGCGCGTCTATCTGCCGATGTTCGGTCTGCTCGGTTTCGACTGGGGTTACGGTTTCGACCCGGTGCCCGGTCTGTCGTCCACCGCTTCCGGCAGCCACTTCCATATTTCCATCAACCAGTCCATCGATTAAACTTATCCAATAAAAACAGTCAAACCAACGTCATTTAAAATATTAAGCAAGATGAAAAAACAACTCCTATTAACCGGATTATTCACCCTGATGATGGTTTTCGGATTCGCGCAGAAGTATGCGTACATCAATTCCGAGTACCTTCTTTCGCAGATTCCCGAATACAAGGAGGCTCAGGCCGAACTCGACCGCGTGGCCGTGCAGTGGCAGAAGGAAATCGAAGCCAAGTTCTCCACCATCGACTCCATGTACAAACGCTATCAGGTGGAGTCCATCACGCTGCCTGAGCAGATCAAGCAGAGCCGCGAGGAGGCTATCATCGCCCAGGAGAAGGCCGCCAAAGACCTGCAGAAGAAACGCTTCGGACAGAATGGCGACCTCTTCAAGAAACGCGAGGAGCTGGTGAAGCCCATCCAGGACCGTGTCATCAACGCCGTGAACGACTACGCCAAGGAGCGCGGTTACGCCTTCGTGTTTGACACCGCCGGCGACCTCACCATCATCTACGCCGACCCGAAATGGGACATCAACGAGCAGGTGCTCCAGAAGATGGGCATCTCCGTCAGCAGAGACTCAGACGATTAATTTAGTACGAACATAAAGTAAAGAAAGTCAATGAAAAAGATTGTTTTGATTCTGGCCATTGCCGGACTCTTCTCCGTACAGGCCGCGCAGGCGCAGAAGTACGGACACGTCAACTCAAGCGAAATTCTCGAGGTGATGCCCGGCATCGACTCCCTCCAAATCAAGTTGCAAGCCTTCCAGATGGAGCTGCAAGGCATGTATGAGAGCATGATGACGGAATATCAGACGAAGAAAGACAAATTCGACCGCGAAGTCGGTACCATGTCCTCCTCCGTGCGCCAGCTGCGCGAGAAGGAGCTGAACGACCTCGGCAACCGTATCCAGGAGTTCCAGGCCAGTGCGCAGGAAGACTTGGAAGACAAGCAGTATGAACTGGCGAAACCGTTCCAGGATGCCATCCAGGAAGCTATCAACAAGGTGGCCAAAGCCAACGGCTATGCCTATATCTTCGACACGAAGACACTGCTCTATTACGGCACTGGCGATGATATCACGCCTATGGTGAAGAAAGAACTGGGCATTAAATAATGACGGCAATGAAAAAGTTACTGACGATTTTATGCGTTGCACTCCTTTGTGTGACCACGGGTTACGCCCAGAAGGCCAAATTTGGTCACGTGGACTACGCCGCTGTCATGAAGGAGATGCCCGGCATTGACACGGCCCAGCAGGCCCTGATGACCTACCAACAGGAGTTGGAGGCCGTGGGTAAGCAGATGGCCGACGAGTTCAAGACCAAACAGGCGGAGTACGCCAATCTGACCTCCACCACCACCTCTTCCGCCATCCTCAAAGTCAAGGAGGACGAGCTGATGAAGATTTACCAACGGTTGCAGGACTTTGTCGCCTCCAGCGAACAGGATTTGCAGGCCAAGCAGTTGGAGCTGTTGAAACCTTTCCAGGAGAAACTCCTCGCCGCCATCAAGACCGTGGCCGAGCGCGATAAATACACCTACGTGTTCGACATCACGATGTGCGCCTTCCACAACGATGCCGACGACCTCACCGCCGCCGTCCGCACCGAATTGGGTATCAAATAGGCGACATCATATATATATATATGTACAATTGATGAGGGTGTGTCAAAAGTGACGTTTTGGCGCACCCTCACGTGTATAAAGACCATTAAACGCTTCACCATTCACAAAAAATTGTATTTTTGCGGAACAAATATCACATTCTAAGTAATCCGAAAATGAGAATGAACACAACCAAAAGCACCCGTTTCGGAGCCGCGCTGGCTTTCGTGGCGGCACTGTTCGCCTCTTTCCCAGCTCACGCCCAGTACATGTCCTTCTTCGGCGACAGCACGTGGAAGTACCAGTACTCGGTGATTACACGCCCACCCCAGGACTACATCGACTACCCCCCGGAAACCCCGAACGCACTGGGAGTGTATTGCATCACTATATCTGCTTGTTTCAGTAGGGACAATGTCAATAGCAACCATCATTACAAATCTTCGTGCCATGAGCATGATGGAGAGCCTTATGCGTCTTCTTGGTACGACGGGTCGTCAATATATGAAGACACAACAATGGGGCGGTTGTTTCATTCAGGTTATCTGATTTGTGACATGTCGCTTTCAGTGGGAGATACTTTTGTTCACAAAGGGCAATGCTACACCTTGTATGATGACTGGGAGCCGCACATTGACACGGTGCGTGTCACAATGATCGTGGACAGTATTCAGTATCTTGCCGGCAGAAAAATCATTTTCCTCTCTCTGCTTGATCATCAGGACGACTATTTTTTTGGCACAGGGAACCAGGGACAACTTAATGATTATAACTTGTCGATTCGTTTTATTGAGGGCATCGGCGCCACGTATGGGCTGTTGCACTACTCTTGTTACTTTATCAATTTTTACAATTTGTATCATGGTCTTCATGACGGTTTCTATTATCTGAATCCTCAACTAAACCTTTTGCAATGCATGCACAAAGACGATTCATTGGTGTATCTGGCACACGAGGGTTTAGATTGCGACCAGTCGTGCTTTGGATACCAGGTGGGACTACAGGGCGTTGCCATGCCATACGTCAACCTGTATCCCAACCCTGCCGCAGAATACGTGGTGTTGGATCTGAGTACGGGGGAGGAAATGGATGGTTTGTTCGTGATTACGGATATGCTGGGTAGGCAGTGCCTTCAACAGGAGGCCGAAGGAACTAAATGCCAAATTCCGGTGGCGGATTTACCCACGGGGATGTACTTCCTTACGTATAATGACGGGAGAAGAACGGTGACGAAGAAGTTTTTGAAGAAATAAGGCCATGAATAAGAAACATTCGATATTTGGACTGTTGGTGATGTTTGCTTGGATCCTCATCCCGGGAGAAGAACATCTGTCGGCACAGAACGGTTTCGCCAACTACATTACCATCTCCAACGGGCGCTTCTGGGATAGGGACTCCCCCTTCTACCCAATCTGCATCAACTATTTAGTTGAATATCCTTGCGACATGTCCGACAGGGACAATCCTATCAATTATATTTCCCCCAAACATGTACAGCAAAATAATGCGAGACCACGAAGAAACTTGGCTGTATAACAGGACTATTGATTCATCCGAGCGCTACGGCTATGGCGACAACGGAAGCATCGCAAGGGACTCCGCCCGAATTAAACTTGAATTGGATTTACATCGAATCGACTCGTTAGGGTTCAATGTAGTTCGAATCAACCCTGCAATTCTTTGGAGTTACGGTGTGATTAAGATTCCGACTGGTTCGTACGCCGAATACTTCAGAACAACCGATTCCCTTATAGCGAAATGCGCAGCAAATAACCTACGAGTCATTTTAGTGTTGAGTGACAAAACCGAAACGTACAACCAGTTCGACCAGTTTTGCGTCTATTTGGACAGCGTGACCCGCCACTACAGCACCAACAAGACCGTAATGGCATACGTGGTGTACATGGAGCCTGGATACAAATGGGGGGACGCTCAAATAAACGATAAACTGCTGATTTCCAACTGGTCCCGTAAATGGTATTATCTCATTAAAAAGAACGCCCCGAACCAGTTGGTAACCTACGGGTTGGGCGACCCTACGGAAATTATTGTCTGGGATCCCGCCGCACTAACCTACGACTTCCTCTCCATGCACTTCTACTATAACCACAGCAACCCAGATACGGCGACCTCAAGGATTCAAGCCTACTTTAAATGGATGCACGACAACATAGACGACGTATGGGTCATTGGGGAAACCGGTTTGGCCGGAACATTGGAAGGGGACACATGCCTCCCACATCCTGAAATGGGAACAGAGGCTGATCAGTCACGATACGTTGACTCCACAATGAGAAAATCATTGGAATGCGGGTGCAAGGGCTATGCCTGGTGGCAGTACCATGAGGTGATGTGGAATTCCTGTACGAGCAAGCACTACGGCTTGTCCACATTTTATCCCGAACAGCGATTGAAACCGGCAGCATCCCGCTTTTACGCTTTCCCATCAGGCTTGTATTACATAGATTGTTCAAGACCGAACTGTTACTACGACTTCTATTACTATGGGCATAACAACTTCAGCGGAGTGGTGAAAGACCAAAACGGCAATCCAATAAAAGACGCCGTAGTGAAAGCATGGTCTCCTAACTATTATAACAATTACTCAACATTTACGAATGAGCAGGGAGAATACACTATCCATACCCCTGACGACACTGTTGTGTCTTTGGTTTGGATTTCGCACAAAGGATACACCTCCAAGTCGTTTTTCCACAACAGCAACACCTTTGAGAATCATAATCTCACGCATATCAATTACAACCATTGGCAGAAGAATTGGACTAACCATAACTATCGGATACCGGGCGACACATTCGTTCTTGTCAGCACAACCCCGACACTGGTGGGAAACTTCTGCGGGGATGAGGCACAGGAAATGTTTGTCATGAACGCCTCTTCCAACACAGCATCCCTGTATCGGTTTAACATCAACCACTGGGAACAACTTTGGGAGGGACCCCTTGGAGACTGGACAATCAACGCGAGCGACAAGTTTTTCGCAGGAGACTTTAACGGCAACGGATATGACGATATCCTGTGTGTAAGAGACTCTTCCAACTCTCTCGCATGCATTTACAGTTACAATCCACAAATACCCAAAGCTCCTTGGCTGTTTGTCTGGACTAACCTCCGAAACGGAAAGATTGGCTCGTGGATCTATTCTCCTGGTGACATCCTCCTGCCAGGACATTTCAACGATACAGCCCGATGCTCCTTGATGTGCATCCGGAATCAGGGAGGAATGAAAAAAGCGTCGTGTCAGCAATGGGATTTTCTTGGTTGGATGGACGTATGGTCAGCTTCATCATTGCTCATCGGCATCTACCCCTACCGCGCCAACCTGCATGTCGGCAATTTCGACTCCGACAGCGCCGACGAACTGTTAGGCGTGGAATCTTGGGCCACCAAATTCGACCTTAACGCATCGAACCAGTGGGATTGGTCGTGGAGCAGCTACGAGTTGGGAAAACTTTCCGACTGGGCGGTGAATCCGAACCACCGTATCTTCTTCATGAAGACTATGACCGATGTCCCGGACTACCTGTTTGTAGCACGCGGAAACCCAAGAATAGATTACCAGTTCGACGGGTATTCGTTTAATCCGTGACCCTTAACCCATAACCCCCAAACAATGAACCCCTTAACCCAAAAATGGACTACGCCGCGGGAGACCCCGCCGTTCAACGAAATCAAAAAAGAGCACTGGCTGCCGGCCTTTGAGGAGGCCATTGCCGAAGCGAAAAAGGATATCCAGGCCATCGTCGGCAACGAGGCTGCGCCGGACTTCAGGAACACTGTCGTCGCGCTCGACCGCGCCGGTGATCGCCTCAGCACCGTGGCCGACCTGTTTTTCAACCTTTTGGAATGCAATGGCGACGACGAGATGAACGCCATCGCCGAGAAGGTGCAGCCGCTGTTGGTGCAGTACGAGAATGACGTCTATCAAGACCCCGGCCTTTTCCAACGGGTGAAGGCGGTGTACGAACAACAGCAACAGGACAATGCCCTGCAGGGTGCCGACAAAATCCTGTTGGACAAGACTTACGATGCTTTCGTGGCGGGCGGAGCCGACCTTTCCGAGCAGGACAAGGCCCGTTACCGCGAGCTGAGCATGGAGCTCGCCAACCGGCAGCTGGACTTCGGGCAACGTGCCTTGAAGGCTACATACGCTTGGACGGTGCATTTAGAGAAGGATTCGCCCCGGATGGCGGGCATCCCGGAAAGCGCCCGCGCCATCGCCGCCAAGAAGGCCGCGGACAAAGGCCTCGAAGGCTATCTCTTCGACCTTTCAGCTCCCGATGTGAACACGGTGTTGACCCACGCCGATGACCGCTCCCTTCGGGAGGAGGTCTATCTGCATTCCAGCAAGAAAGCCTACGGTGACAATTTCGACAACTGCGACAATATCAAAACCATTCTAAAATGTCGTGAGGAAATAGCCAAACTGCTGGGTTATAAGCATTATGCTGATTATGCGTTGCGTAATCGCATGGCCAAAGACCTTGCCCACGTCTATCAACTGCTCGACGACCTCAAGGCTGCCGCCCTGCCCGCAGCGCATCGCGAAATAGCTGAACTGGAGCAGTTTGCGAGAGAACAGGGCTTTGAAGGCGTATTCCAGCGTTGGGACCTCAGCTACTATATGGAGAAACTGCGACAGGCGAAGTTCAGTCTCGATATGGAGAAGTTGAAAGTCTATTTCCCGCTTAATCAGGTGATTGACGGTGTTTTCGGGTTGGCGACCACCCTTTATGGATTGCGCTTTGAGAAGGCAAGCGAGATACAACCTTATCATCCTGATGTACAGGTGTATGAGGTCTGGAGAGGGGAGCAGTTCATGGCAGTGTTGTACCTTGACTTCCACCCGCGCAGCACGAAACGCAGCGGCGCTTGGATGACGGAGTTTCGCGACCAGTATGTGGACGCCGACGGGCACGATGTGCGCCCGTGGGTGAGCTTGGTGATGAACTTTACCCCGCCGACCCCGGAGCAACCCTCCCTGTTGACCGTCGATGAGGTGAACACTTTCCTGCACGAGTTCGGCCATGCGCTCAATGGCATGCTGTCGGAGGTGGAGTATTCAACCTTGTCGGGCACGCATTCGCCCCGCGATTTCGTGGAACTGCCCTCCCAGCTGAACGAGAACTGGCTCACCGAACCCGAGTTTTTGAAGACCTTCGCCCGCCACTACCAGACTGGAGAGCCGATCCCCGAGGAGTATGTGGCGCAGCTGAAACATCTGAACCAGTTCATGGCCGGCTATCTCTGCGTGCGGCAGCTTTCGTTCGGCTATCTCGATATGATGTGGCACACCATGCCTGCCGCCGATGTCGATGACATCCTGCGACTGGAACGTTCCGTCTTTGACACCGTGGAGGTGCTGCCGGTGGTCCCGGGCGCGTGCATGAGTCCCACGTTCGGACACCTTTTCTCTGGCGGTTACGCAGCGGGATACTACGGCTACAAGTGGGCAGAAATGCTCGAAGCCGACGCCTTTTCGCTCTTTCAGGAAACCGGCGTGATGAATCCGGAGACGGCACAACGCTATTTGGAGACCATCCTCTCCAAGGGCGGTTCCGTGGATGCGATGGAGATGTTCGTCAACTTCCGCGGCCGCGAACCGAAAATCGACGCTCTGTTGAAGCGGGACGGTTTGGCATAACGATTCTCCGCATTACGTTTTGACAAAAAGAAAACGGCCACAATTTGTGACCGTTTCCTTTTTGCAGATTTGGTGATATGCAAGCACTTGCGATACTTGCAAGGTGAATATTATTCGCCCCTACTGGAAGGCGTTCTCGCTCAGGCCGTCGCCGGAGATGGCGAGGCGCGACATATAGGATGGGGCCTCCTTGCCGAGGTACTTGTCGACGTAGATCTTGGCGAGGTACTGTCCCAACATGAAGCCGTGGCCGCGCATGCCGACCAATAGGCCGTGCTCGGGATCCACGATGTAGCGCGGCTCGGTGTAGTAGCCTGCCCACGTGGCCTGGAAGCTGACGTTCTTGAGCTGCGGAATCCAGTCGATGAACATCTCCGCGCACACCTGCAGGAACTCCTGCGTGTTGTACTTCAGCTCCTTGCCGGCTTGTTGCTGTTCGGTCGCGGGTGACGCGCAGCCGATGATTTGGCCGGTCTCCGCGAACTGCTGTCCATAGACGGCGGAGAAACCTTTGTACTTCCGGCGGTCGATGAGCATGTCCAAAGAGTCGCCGTTCTTACCCAACATCGGCAGACGATGCGTGATAAAGGCTTGGTGCTTAATGGGATACAAGCCGAGATACATGCCTAACTGTTCCGCGAACTTGTTGGCGCTCGGTCCGAGGGAGTTCACGAAATGCTCGCAATGGTACTCCACGTACTCTTTGTCGTGGGTCTTCACCAACGCCATGAAACCCTTGGCGGTCTTGCGCACCTCTAAGAGGCGGGTGTCCTCCAACAGCACGCCGCCGTGTTCGATGGCGATGTTGCGGATATAGTTGATGGTGGGGCCGGGCGTGGCCTGCCAGCACGCATTGGTGATGCAGGCGGCCTGGTAGGTGTTGAGGTTCGGGTTGAAGTAGGGCGAAACCTCCTTCACGAAGTCCTTCTTATCGACCATATAGCCGTCGCTCCACTCGAGGGATTTCTCCAATGCCTTGTAGTTGGCCTCGTCGTGGGCGAACCCGACGTAGCGCGTGGGTTTGTAGTTGATGTTGGTGACCTTCTGGATGGATTCGAAGATGGCGCGGTTGTGTTCCGCGATGTCGGCGATTTCCGGCACGGAGAAGCTGGGACGGCCGCCGCCGATGCAGCGCCAGGAGGAGCCGCGTTCGGCGTTGCAGAGCACCACCTTCTTGCCGGCTTCGGCGAAGTAGCGGAACAGGCCGCTGCCCGTGATGCCGCCGCCCGCCACGAAGACGTCGCACTCGACCTTCTTGGTCGGGTGGCCGTTGACGTTCGTCACGAATGTTTCGGGCTTGTCGTTCGGGCAGAGCTCGCCGATGTTGAGCTGCGAGGAGAGCGGGCCGCGCGGGGTGGCGTCGCCCACGACCTCCACACCATGGCCGGCCAGCAGCAGCTTCACGCGCGGGATGCAGCGTTTGCCGCGGCACGGTCCCATGCCGATGCGGGTGATGTGCTTCAGCTCATCCACGGAGATGATCTTTTTGCCCTTTACGGCTGCGAGGATGGTCTCGATGTTCACGTCGTCGCAGTGGCAGACGAAGGCGGGATCTTCCTCCTTCTTATCGAGTTTCTGCCAGTTCAGCGGCTCGGGGTAGTTCGCCTTCAGGATGAAACCAGTGACGCTCATCAATGCTTCACCGCTGACATCCAAGGCTTTCACGCGGGCCACATGCGTCTTGTTTGCGCCTTTCGTGATTTTTTCGATGACGCCTTCGCCGACCTTCTGGCCGTTGTCGTCCACGAGATAGACCTCAGCGTTCTCCTCCGCGTCGTACTCGAACGGCAGGAAGAGCCAGTTCTTCGGGATGTTGTAGCCGAAGAGGGCCAGGCCGGGACAGTGGTTGACACACTTCATACAGCCGATGCACTTGTCGTAGTCGATTTGCGGCACGTGGTTGGTGGCGATTTTGGTGATGGCGCCTTGCGGGCAGGCGAACGTGCAGGGGTTGCAGGCGAAACCGTAGAGGCAGTCGGCCATGACGAACGGCTTCTGCAGACGGTCGCCGCAGGGACGGTTGGGTTTCTCGAGCACGCGCACCGGATGTTGCTGGGAGTCCGCGTAGTCTTTGGTCACGGCGAGGTAGTCGTCGTAGTTGAAGCGCACGTTGAGGGCCTGGGCGATCTCCATGGCGGCTTGTTTGCCGCGCAGCACGGCGCAGGTGCCTTCGCCCACGCGGGTGGCGTCACCGATGCCGTAGGTGTTGAGCCCGAAAGTGACCTTGCCCTTTTCGAGGATGAGGTTGTCGGGCTTCAGGCCGGTGCATATATTGATGAGGTCGATGTCTTTGATGACCTGTTCCGTGCCGGGCACGGGTTGGAAGTTCTTGCATTCGGCAATCACCGCGCCGATCACGCCGGTGTGGTCCTCGTTGGGGATGGCTTTCAGCAGCGTGTGGGAGGTGATGATGGGGATGCCGAGACGGCGCACGCGGTTGGCCTGCACCGGGAATCCGCCCTCGTGGTCCATGGCCTCGACGATGGCCACCACTTTCGCACCTGCCTGAACCGCCTGATACGAAGTGAGGTAGCCGATATTGCCGGCGCCGATGGTGAGGATGCGTTTGCCGAGGAGCGTGTGCTGCAGGTTCATCATCTTCTGCACGACGGCGGCGGTATAGACGCCCGGCAGGTCGTCGTTCTCGAAGGTGGGCATGAACGGGAACGCGCCCGTAGCCACGACGAGGAAGTTGGCATCCACAAAGAAGATGCTGCCATCCTGCATGTTCTTGGCGGCCACGCGCTTGCCTTCGAGGATGTCCCACACGGTGCTGTTGAGCAGGATGCCGGAGTGGTCGTCGCCGGCGAGCGTCTTGGCGATGTCGAAACCGCGCATGCCGCCGTATTTCTGCTCCTTCTCGAAGAAGAAGAACTGGTGGGTCTGCATGGTGAACTGTCCGCCGATGCGGTCGTTGTTGTCGATGACGATGTTGGGGATGCCGAACTTGTTGAGTTGTTCGCGGCAGGCGAGGCCGGCGGGACCGGCGCCGATGATGGCGACCTCTGTCTTATAGACTTTCGGGCCTTCTGCGGGTTTGATAGTGTCGGTTTCGGGAAGATAGTTGTGGGCGATCTCCTCCACCTTCTTCACGCCGTCGACGAGGGTGACGCAGATGCGTTTCACCACGCCGTCGACGAGCATTTCGCAGGCACCGCACTTGCCGATGCCGCAGTCCATGCTGCGCTCGCGGCCTTTCAAGCTGTGGCTATGGATGGGGAAACCCGCCTGGTGGAGGGCCGCCGCGATGGTGTAGCCTTTCGCGGCCTTCACTTGCTGACCCTTGTATTCAAAGGTCGTCATCTCCCTTTCGGGGATGTCCAAGATAGGATGATGCAAAATCGGATACATGATTCTTGTTCTTATATTTTTGATTGTTGTTGATTCCAAAAATTACAAGGGGCAAAAATAGCATTTTTTATTATCGGGTGGTTTTCTGAAAAAAAATGTCACAAGGCTTGCACTAACTGTCCGTAACGGTTCAAAAAAAAGCTCTAACTCTATGGTAAGTCTATGGTAAGTCTATGGTAAGTCTATGGTAAGTCTATGGTAAGTCTATGGTAAGACAGATGCAATTTTTTGCAACAAAAGTGATGTTTATTCGTTATAGGAAATAACTGCGTCAAAATGATAAAACGGCTGACAATCGGGATGCTATGTTTGTTCGCATGGGTGATTTCACATGCGCAGGTCGTGCTGCCCGACAATATGGAGGAGGCGGACTGTGTGACGGATGTCGAATCCATGACTTGGGGAGTTGTGAACGCTTGGTCGTCGAACACGATTGTCTCCAATCTCAACATCCCGCTGGTGGGGGATTTGGACGGGGACGGGCATCCGGAAGTGCTGTGTTTCTCGCTCGCCGGGCAGTCCTCCTATTCGGGGCAAGGCAACATCGACAACCAGATGTTGGTTTTTGACGGGGTCACCAAGCAACTGAAGGCGACTGTCACGATGGAATCCCCTGTTTCGGCTTACGATGCGGCAGCTTACGGTCTGGTGCGCACCTCGGACGGCGTGGGGCTGATCGTAACCGCATGCTGCGACAACAAACTGCGGGCATACGACATTTCTTCTCCAAATCCGAGCTCCCCTCATTGGGTCTCCGATGTCGACTATGTGTCAGGCAATAATGACTACGCGGCGAATGTGAGTTTTGCGGATTTCAACGGGGACGGGCATCCGGAGGTGTATGTGCGGAACAAGGTCTATAATGCCGAGAACGGGAAGTTGCTGGCGGAAGCCTCCACAACGAATGCCGCTTTGTCGTATGCGCATTGGACGCATGTCACACATCGAAAGCTGTCGTCGCCGATGGTCGCCGATTTCACTGGGGACGGCAAGCCGGAACTCATACTCGGCAACGAAATCTATCAAGTCTCCATCACCAATCTGGACGGCACATCGGGCAATGCGATTACTTTGTGGGAGCAGACTTCCCCGCCTGGCTCCGTGCCCTCAGACGGGCATCCGCAGGTGGCGGACTTCAACCTGGACGGCTATCTGGATGTCTTCATCAGTATTCGGGATACGGATATTGTCAATGGAATGGTGTATTTCTATGTGTGGGATGTCCATAACGGCACCGTGAGCACCCCGATGACCGTAATCACCACGCATTCGGGCAAGAGCATCCCCTTGATAGCGGATATTGACAATGACGGATCCATGGAGGTGGTGATTCAGAACGGGTGGGTGAATTCGTCCAAAAGGATACAGGCCTACCGATATGATGCTGCTTCCGGATCGTTTTCGATGATATGGGGCATGTATCCTGACGAGGACTCCTTCTCGAACAGTTTCACGGCGTTCGACTTCAACCAGGATGGGCTTTTGGAACTGATTATCTGCGACCAAAACACGTTGAAGATAGTCAACGGTAGCGGTAAGAGCCATCTTACGCACCAGGATACGGTGCCGGTTTATGTGCTGAATACGTTTTCGTTCTCGGAAACCACCATCATGCAGTATCCTGTCATCGCCGATGTGGATGCGGACGGAGCGGCGGAAATCGTCTCCGTGGGCAGCACGAAGTTGAACATCTTCAAGTCGTCGGGGCAACCCTGGGCGCCAGCGCGTCCGGTTTGGAACCAGTATCTCTACAACGTCACCAACATCAACAAAGACCTGACAGTTCCGTCCTCGCTGTTCAACAACGCCACGGTGTTCACCGATCCCGACGGCGTGGTGCGGCGGCCCTTCAACAACTTCCTGCAGCAGGCCACCACGCTCGACCAGTACGGGCGGCCGTTCTCCCGGATGTTGAACGTCCACGCCACCACGGACACCAGCGTGACGTTCGAGAACGGGACACTCACCGTCTCGTATAAATTCTGCAATACCGGTGGACAAACCTTGCCGGCTCCGTTCCGCATCACCTATTATGCCGGCAATTACCAAGGTCCGATAATCCGTACGGAAACCGTCAACAATTCACTGACGGTGGGCAACTGTATGACCATTACGGCTCAATTCACGGAGGATGATTTGATTGATTTCCCGGGTTTGGACACCATCGTGGTGGCAGTGAATGACAACGGGCAGGGTGTGGCGCAGACCGGCGGGCAGCATGAGGAATGTGATACCACCGACAATTTCTTCCGCTTCCCCGCAAGTTCGTGCCCCATTATCCGGGACACCGTCACGGCGGACATCTGCGTACGTGAGCCATACGCCGACAGTAATTTCGACATCCAAGCGGCGGAGACGCAGACGGCAGGCACGCACTATTTCACCCGCGTATTCCAAGTGGAGGATTGCGACAGTGTGATTGTTCTGCGGTTGCAGGTGCACCCTGAGTATGACCTCCATTTCACGGAGACCATTCCCGAGGGCTATCCCTACGACAACCATGGAATCTTCCTGAGTGAGAGCCTGTTGGAAGGCGGAGACCATATAGATACGTCCATCACCTACCAGAGTGTCTATGGCTGCGACAGCGTCATCCACGTTTCCGTCGCGGTCGCCGTCACGGACATAGTCCTCTATCTTCCCAACGCCATCACGCCGTCCAAGTCTGACGGTGTGAACGATGTCTTCTCACTTCCCGAGAGGGTGAAGAACCAGATAAAGGATTTTGAGATTATGATCTTCAACCGATGGGGCGAGATGGTGTTCTACTCTACCGACCCGGGGTTCCAATGGAACGGGGAGTACAAGGGGAAGACGTTCTACAACAATGTCTATCAGTATGTGGTTCATTACTCGAATATGTTCGGGAAGAGGTTTACAAAGAAGGGTTCCATCACGGTATTATGATTATAGGTTAGAATGAAAGCGATACATGCCATATTGGGAATAATAGTCTGTGTGACAGGTCTATATGGATACGCAAAGGCGCAAGTCAATTTGCCTGACAATGTGGTGATGGTGGACTGTGAGGCGGATGTCGAATCCATGGCCTGGGGGGTTGTAAATGCTTGGTCGTCGAACGCGATTGTCTCCAATCTCAACATTCCGTTGGTGGGGGATTTGGACGGGGACGGGCATCCGGAAATCGTCTGTTTTTCGCTTGCCGGACAGTCACATTATGCAAACGATGGATATTATGGCAATGTGGGTTATGAAATGTTGGTTTTCGATGGAGTAACGCATCAGCTGAAGGTGACGGTGACGATGGATTCGCCTGTTTCAGAATATGATGCGGCGTCATACGGGCTGGTTCGAACTTCCAACGGCAAAGGGCTGATTGTGGTGGCGAGTTGTGACAACCGAGTGCGGGCCTACGATATCACCTCGGCAAATCCGAACACACCCTATTGGGTCTCGGATGCAGACTACACTTCAGGTACGAACAACTACGCCGCGAATGTGGGTTTCGTGGACTTCAACGGGGACGGGCATCCGGAGGTATATGTGCGCAACAAGGTTTATAACGCTGAGAACGGCCATTTGCTGGCCGAGGCGGCCACCACGAACACCGGGGCGTCGTATGCGCACTATACCCAGTACACTCATAGAAAATTGTCGTCTCCTTTTGTCGCCGATGTATGTGGAGACAGCCGTCCAGAGCTGATACTAGGGAACGAAATCTACGATGTCTCCATCACAAACCTGAGCGGGACGGCAGGCAACACCATCACGTTGGTGAAGCAAATCACGCCGCCCGGAGGTGCACCCGCTGACGGAAATGTGCAGGTTGCGGACTTCAACAAGGACGGATATTTGGATGTTTTCATCAGCATCAAAAACACAGATGCACAAGCAGGGGCGGTATATTGCTATGTATGGGACGTGCACAACGGTCAAGTGGGCAATCCCCTTATTATCAATACAAACCGTTCAGGAAAGAGCATACCATTGATAGCGGACATCGACAATGACGGCATGTTGGAAATTGTGCTGCAATGCGGGGCGTCGACGGGGCATCAGATACGGGCTTACAAGTATAATGCAGACACACGGTCCTTTTCTCTTATGTGGGATATGATTCCTGACGAAGACTCCTTTTCGAATAGCTTCACGGCTTTCGATTTCAACATGGACGGGCTTTTAGAGCTGATTATTTGCGATCAATCCACTTTGAAAATCGTGAACGGCAGCGGGAAGAGCCACATCACGCATCATGATACCGTGCCAATGTATGTATTGAACACGTTCTCATATTCGGAAACCACCATCATGCAGTATCCCGTCATCGCCGACGTGGATGCTGACGGGGCGGCGGAAATTGTCTCGGTGGGCAGTTCGAAGCTGAACATCTTCAAGTCGTCGGGGCAACCTTGGGCGCCGGCGCGTCCGGTTTGGAATCAATACCTCTACAACGTCACCAACATCAACAAGGACCTGACAGTGCCATCCTCGCTGTTCAACAACGCCACGGTGTTCACCGACCCCGTCGGCGTGGTGCGTCGGCCCTTCAACAACTTCCTGCAGCAGGTCACCACGTTGGATCAGTACGGGAGGCCGTTCATGAATCTGGCGAATTTGTCCGTCACCCTTAGCCCCCTGATTACCTACGAGGGTGACAATATCCAGGTGACAATAACCATTTGCAACACGGGGGAGACGATGTTCCGGGACCCGCTATTCGTGTCCACCTACACTTCCTCGGGAGATCTGATTCAGACGGAGGAAATGGATCAGAGTTTGCAACCCGATAAGTGCGTCACCATGACCTTGAACATCAGTTCATCCCTCGTGGCGGCACACGACACGCCCTATCCGTTGCGGGTCACGATCAATGACAACGGTGTGGGAACGGCGCAGTATGGCGGTTTGCAGGTTGAGTGTGACACCAGCGACAATTCCGTCTTTTTCGACGGGCGACCCTGCGAGGTCTCGGTTCCCAATGTGATTACTCCCAATGGGGACGGTTTCAATGATGTGTTCGAGCCGCAGTTGGAAGGGGATTTTGTCAGTTTGGAGATGATGATTTATAATCGCTGGGGCA
>Ga0247610_10002353_pt1 | contig 21972 bp, 12 predicted proteins | sample 174DNAGHGhighgp2_FD_193483 | JGI IMG/M metagenome (GOLD analysis project Ga0247610, IMG submission 193483) | Sheep rumen microbial communities from Palmerston North, Manawatu-Wanganui, New Zealand - 1742 DNA GHGhigh gp2 | ecosystem: Host-associated > Mammals > Digestive system > Stomach > Rumen...
ATCGTTGGGAAACACGATGAATAATCGTTGGGAAACACGATGAATAATCGTTGGGAAACACGATGAATAATCGTTGGGAAACACGATGAATAATCGTTGGGAAACACGATGAATAATCGTTGGGAAATACGATGAATAATCGTTGGGAAATACGATGAATAATCGTTGGGAAATACGATGAATAATCGTTGGGAAACACGATGAATAATCGTTGGGAAACACGATGAATAATCGTTGGGAAATACGAGGAATAATCGTTGGGAAACACGATGAATAATCGTTGGGAAACACGATGAATAATCGTTGGGAAACACGATGAATAATCGTTGGTAAATACGATGAATAATCGTTGGGAAGCACGATGAATAATCGTTGGGAAACACGATGAATAATCGTTGGTAAATACGATGAATATAATATGATGATGAAAGATAAACGTGTAGTGATCACAGGCATGGGCATTTGGTCGTGCATTGGCACTTCGTTGGACGAGGTGACGGCATCGTTGCGTGCGGGCAAGTGCGGCATTGGACACGATCCCTCCAGAATTACATACGGCTACCAGTCGGATTTGACGGGCGTAGTGCCTTATCCCGAATTGAAACCGTTGTTGCACAGACGTTTGCGTGCAGGGCTCTCCGAGGAGGCAGCCTACGCCTTCATGGCCTCCCTGCAGGCGTTCGAGCAGGCGGGCATAGATGAGGATTACAGGATGAATCATGAAATAGGAGTGCTTTTCGGCAACGACTCCTCGGCGAAGGCCATCATTGAAACGGACCGGACGTTGCAACAGCGGCCAGATACCGCACTGCTCGGCTCCGGACTGATTTTCCAGTCGATGAACTCCACTGTGAACATGAACATGAGCAGCATTTTCCACCTCAAGGGCATCAATTTCTCCGTGAGTGCGGCGTGCGCTAGTGGAAGTCATGCGGTGGGACTTGGCTATCTGCTCGTCAAACAGGGCCTTCAGGACTGTGTGCTGTGTGGCGGAGCCCAGGAAGTCAACACTTTTGCGATGTCCTCTTTCGATGCGTTGGGCGCCTTTTCCAAACGGATGGACGAGCCGTTGAAGGCTTCCCGTCCGTTCGACCGAGATCGCGGCGGCCTGGTGCCGAGCGGCGGTGCGGCAGCATTGGTGTTAGAGGACTACGAACATGCCGAGCGGCGTGGCGCGACTATCCTCGCGGAGGTGGCCGGCTATGGTTTCTCCTCTAACGGAGGCGGTATCTCCGAGCCTTCCGACGACGGCAGTGCGACCGCCATGATGCGAGCGATCACAATGGCGGGACTCACACCGGCCGACATAGACTACGTGAACGCCCACGCCACGGGCACACCGCAGGGCGACCGCTTCGAAGCATTGGCATTGAACCGCATCTTCAATGGACTTCCTACGCTCGTCAGCTCTACCAAGGGCATGACTGGCCACGAATGCTGGATGGCTGGTGCGAGTGAATTAGTCTATTGTACCCAAATGCTTCGTCACGGCTTCGTTGCCCCCAACGTCAATTTCGAGAACCCCGACGAAGACACAGCAGTCTTGAATATAGCCAAAACAACGGTGGAGATGCCGTTGCGTAACGTACTCAGCAACAGCTTCGGCTTCGGCGGCACCAACTCCGCAATTGTTTTGAAAAACGCAAAATGAACAACCTACACTTCCTCCCATAACTCTTAATCTCTTAAACCTTTAACCCCTAAACCTAAACCTTTAACCCCTAAACCTAAACCCTTAAACCTTAAACCTTAACCCTTAAACCATCTAACCCTCTAACCAACGATGTACTTAACCGAAACCCTCAAGAAACAATACACTGACGACCGCCTCAGCGCCTACGAAGCGCAGCGGCTCGCGCAAATCTACGCCTTCGGACCTATGATGTTCCAAGTGGCTCGCCTCATGGTGAAGTGGGGCGTTTTCGAGATGCTCAACGACACGCCTGCCACCCCCGAGGAGGTGGCCGACAAAATCGGTATCTCCGTCTATGCCGCCAAGTGCCTGTTAGAGGCCTCGCTGACGATGCGCACCGTGACGGTTGATGCCGAAACGGGCAAATATACCCTTGCCAAGGCAGGCTGGTTCTTGTTGAACGACGAATCGACCCGCGTGAACATGGACTTCAACCACGACGTAAACTATCAGGGAACCTTTTATTTGGAGGAGGCACTGAAGGAAGGTCGTCCCGCCGGATTGAAATGTCTTGGTGATTGGCCTACGGTCTATGAAGGGCTCTCCTCGCTGCCCCCACAGGTGCAGAAAAGCTGGTTCGCCTTCGACCATTTTTACAGCGATGGCTCCTTCGAACAGGCGTTACAGCTGGTCTTTTCGCATCCCACGCGCACGCTCATGGACGTGGGCGGCAACACGGGACGCTGGGCTATGCAGTGTGTGCGCCACAACCCTGAAGTGGAGGTCACTATTGTGGACCTGCCACAACAGTTAGGGATGATGCGTGAGCAGACAGCAGGACAGCCCGGTGCTGATCGCATCCGTGGTTATGCTGCTAACATGTTGGATGACAGTAGTAAACTACCTTCCGACCGTCAGTGGGACGCCATCTGGATGAGCCAGTTCCTTGACTGTTTCGGAGAGGAGGAAATAGTGAGCATCCTTCGTCGTGCCGCCGAGGTGATGACTCCTGACACGCGCCTCTACATCATGGAGACGCTTTGGAACCGCCAGCGTTTCGACACTGCTGCGCTCTGCCTCACTCAGATCAGCCTCTACTTCACTGCCATCGCCAACGGCAACAGTAAAATGTACCACTCCGACGATCTCGTGCGCCTTGTCGAAACCGCTGGTCTGCACGTGGAAACCACCCATGATTTCTTGGGATTGGGACATTCAGTGTTGGAAGTGAGGTGTTAGTGCTTGGGGGCTTAGAAGCTTAGAAGCTTAAAAGTTTAGAAGCTTAGGGATTTACGCACCAACTCATCCAAACGCCCAAATGTGAGGGCATTGATACGCATCATGTCATGGCGTTAAATTTAGTTGCCTTTTATCTGCCATTTGAAGCCTTTTTTTTCGCAAAACAAAGCACGTTGAATCGGTGTTTGTTGATCTTCGGTCGATTACGGAAAACAATAAGCAGGTGTTGTGTATGTGACGGATAGAACATCGACGACAGGTGCTCCTGGTATTTCTGGTTGTGTAAGGCCTTGTTCATTTTGCGCCATACACAGTGTTTTTTCTTGCCGCGGTCGTTGCTGTCGTGGATGAGGTGGATGCGGACAACTGCGAGAAGGCTGGAACGCGGTGTTCGCGGCGAGGGGAAAGTTTGCGGGCGAGGGGATGGGTTGCTTCGCCGCGAAACGCGAAGATGTTGCGGACGGGCGCGCGAGAGGGATTGAAGTGGAAATGTTTTTGGCCCATTTTCGGCATTAAAACATTGTCGTACAACGGATTGTAGGGGCGAATGATGATTCGCCCTACGGGAACGGATGGCCAAAAACATTGTAACGGAAAGCCCGACGGCGCGGCGGGAGGAGCCAACGTTTCCCGACGTTTGTCCGTGAATATGTGTTTGCGACCCTTGGAGGCGTCGAATCCTAAGCCGCGCCGGCTCGCCCAAATAAAAAAATGATGCGTAAGCCCTGAATATGCGAGTAAACGTGTAAGCACGTAAACGAAAAAAGTGTATTTTCGCGGCCGTTTTTATTAATCACAAAAAACTCCAAAAAAAGTATGGAATCACAAGAACTTCTTCACCCGGAAAATCCTGAAATTCAGAACAATGAGGTGAACTCCGTAGCTTCTCAAGAAGCTCAAACCGTTAATGAGAATGCAACTCCCGCATCCGCAGTGGAACCTGAAATCGCGGAACCCGTGACGGAACCGCAACCCGAAACTTCCGCTGAGGAGCCCCAGGAGATGCCTGAACCGCAGCCGGAAGTGGCGGAAGAACCCGCTCAAGAACCGGTCGCCGAAACTCCTGCCGAGGAGCCCGTCGCAGAACCTGTTGAGGAACCCGTAGCCGCAGTGGAAGAACCTGCTGCTGAGCCCGTGGCCGAAACGGAGACCCCGGCAGAGGAATCTAAGGCAGAAGAGCCCGCCCAACCCGAAGAGACCTTGGAACAGGTGGAAGCCGAATATAAGGACTTCGACCTCGAACAGTGCGTCTCAGAGTTGGAAAAACTCGTCGGCGAGCGTAACTTCAACATCATCAAGCAACGCGTGGGTGTGATCCGTGCCAAGGCCCTCGAATTCCTGCGTGAGCGCAGACGTGCACGCCAGGCCGAATTTGAGGCTGCCAAAGCCGCTGCCGAGGCCGCTGCCGCTGAACTTCCCGAAGGTCAGGAAGCTCCCGCCGCACCCGAGTTCAACAACGAACCCGACGAACTCGAAAAACGCTTCAACGCCGCCTTCCAAACCTTCAAGGATAACAAGGCTGCCTTTATTGAAGAACTTGAGCAACAAAAAATCAAGAACTTAGATCTTAAAAACAATATCATCGAAGGTCTCAAGAGACTGTTGGAAACTGAAACCAACCTCAAGGTCCTCAACGACCAGGTGAAGGAGTTCCAAGAACAGTGGAAAGCTGTCGGTCCCGTGCCGCAAGCTGAATCCACCAATCTTTGGCAAAACTACCATTTCTATATTGAGAAGTTCTTCGACATCATCCGCATGAACCGCGAAATGCGTATGCTGGATTATAAGAAGAACCTCGAAAGCAAACTCCAGATTTGCGAAAAGGCAGAATCTCTTTTGTTGAACGATTCTATTAATCAGTCATTCAATGAATTACAGGAACTGCACCGTCAATGGAAAGAGATTGGACCTGTGCCGGACGACAAGAAAGAGGAGATTTGGGAACGCTTCAAAACCGCTTCCGACCAAATCAACCAACGTCGTAGAGAACATTACGACAAGCTGTTTGCTGAAGAGCAGAACAACTACAATGCTAAGGTCGTGCTGTGCGAACAAGCAGAGGAATTGGTGGCTAAACCCGTGGAGCAAGTCACTGAATACAATGAAGTTAGTGACAAATTGACGGAGTTGTTCACCCTTTGGAAAACGTTAGGACCTGCTCCTGCCAAGTTGAACGACGAGATTTGGGTACGCTTCAAATCGACCCTCGACAAATTCTTCCAGCAGAAGAAAGAACATTTCCAGCAGATCAAGGACGTGCAGATGCAGAACTACAACCAGAAGCTCAATTTAGCTATTCAGGCAGAGGGCATCGCTGACCGTACCGACTGGAAGCAGGCTACTGACGAGATTCTTGCGCTGCAAACCGAGTGGAAGAGCATCGGCGCCACCCCGCGCAAATACTCCGACCAAGTATGGAAACGTTTCCGCGCCGCTTGCGACAAATTCTTCGAAGCAAAGGCTAAATTCTTCAGTAATGTTCAAGGCGAAGAGACCGAGAACCTTCAGAAGAAAGAAGAACTTATCCAGAAGATTTTGGGTTATGAGTTCGGCGAAGACCGCAACGCCAACCTCGATGCGATGAAGGCCTATCAGAAAGAGTGGTTAGAAATCGGTTTCGTGCCGCGCGCCGACAAGGACCGCATCTATACGGAGTATCGCAACGCCATCAACAAGCGTTTCGCAGAACTCAAGGTGAGCGCCGACGACATTCGCCAAAACCGCTACCAATCCCGTATCAATGATATCATGCGCAATCCGAATGCCGACAAACTCATCGACAAAGAGAAGAATTTCCTCACCACGAAGCTGGCTCGCCTGAAAGACGATATCGTTCTGTGGGAGAATAACTTAGGATTCTTCTCCAATTCCAAGAATGCCGAGATCCTCACGGCCGAATTCCGCAAGAAAATCGATTTCGCCAAGAAGGAAGTCGCTGATTTGGAGTACAAGATCAAGATGATGAACAACCCGAAGGCTGCCGAGCAGACCGAGACTCCCGCCGCTGATGCGGAACCCGCTGCCGAAACGGAAACCCCCACTGAAGCTTAAACGATGACTATGACATTGACTATTGTTGGCGTTGTTAGTCAATGTCAATGATAATGCCAAAGTTAAACTCAAAGTCAATGTCATAGTCAAAGCTAACGTTAATGTCAAAGTTAAAGTCAATGTCAAAGTTAAAGAAATCACTTCTGATCATTTGTACATTTATAATATTCCCAATTTTGTCTGTGGTCGCCCAAACGGAGGCCGCAGACAAAATTATTGGTACCTATTATGTCTCTGACGACAAATCCGACGAGGATTGTAAAGTCAAGATTGTCAAGGACAAAAACGGCACCTACAGTGGTCGTATTATTTGGATGAAGTATCCGAACCAAAAAGACGGTACACCCAAACGAGACATCATGAATCCCGACCCAACGAAACGCAACACGCTCAGTAAGGATATCTTGCTCGTCTATAACTTCAGATATGATGCAAAGAAGAACCAGTGGGTGGATGGCGAGATTTATGACCCTGTGCACGGAAAGATCTACAAGAGCAAGATGTGGTTCGAAAGCGAGAATGTCCTGCGAGTGCGCGGCTATATCGGTATCTCCGCCCTCGGCCGTACCATGACCTGGAAGAAATTATCGTAGAGACACGGCGCGCCGCGTCTTTGCATTAACCACTAACCGTTTTAAATGGAGAAACTAAACGTCCGAATCGACAAATGGCTCTGGATGGTGCGGCTGTTCAAGACGCGCTCCATTGCTACGGAAGCCTGCAATGCCGGCAAGGTGAAACTCAACGGCGAGAATGTGAAACCTTCGCGTGACGTGCGTGTGGGTGAGGTCTATGAAGTGCACATCGGTTCGCTGCACAAGACCGTGGAGGTGGTGGGAGCACCGAAGAGTAGGGTAGGGGCGCCGTTAGTCCCAGACTATTGCACCGATTTGACACCTCAAGCCGAATACGACCGCATGAAAACCCTCAAAACCCAAGAATTCCGCCCGCATGGCCTCGGTCGCCCCACTAAACGCGACCGCCGCCAATTGGAGTACATCAAGGAGAACTATTTCGATGAGGAGACTTGAAACCTGAAACTTGAAACCTGAAACCTGAAACCTGAAACCAATGATCATAATCCTAACCGCATCCTTGCTTCCTGTAGTCCTGCTGATGACCTATATCTACAAGCGTGACACTTTCCAAAAAGAACCGTGGCCGTTGTTGTTGAAGGCTTTCGGTTTTGGAGTGTTGGCAGCATTTCTCGATTTTGCAGTGGCCAGTTTTTTGCAGCGTGTCGTGCCACATCCGGTGAGCACGCCGCTGAACGATGCACTTTACGAGGCGTTTGTGTGCGCCGCGGCACCCGAAGAGTTTTGCAAATTGCTGATGCTCTATCTCTGCATCTGGAAGAATCCTCATTTCGACGAATATTATGATGGTTTAGAGTACGCTGCCTTCGTAGGTTTGGGCTTCGCTGGCATTGAAAACGTGTTGTATATCATGACTGGCGGTTTGAGCCTTGCTCTTGGCCGTGCTGTTTTCGCTGTGCCAGCACATTTTTTCTTTGCCATCTTCATGGGTTATTTCTTCTCTTTGGCACGTTTCCGTTACGAAAAACGTCGGATATATCTGTTTTTAGCCTATATCATACCAGTTGTCCTGCACGGTACCTACGATGCAGTGCTGATGTATATCAACAATCTTCAAGGGGAAACGGATACGCTGCAGGATGTCGATACGCTTTCCGGCATCCTCTACGCAGGATTCTTGGTCTTTTTCTTCTTCATCTGGCGTTTCGCCACCCGAAGAGTCCGGAAGATGTCAGGGCAATAACGGTTAACGGTTAATGGTTAACGGATAGATGAGAAGATGAGGAGATGAAAAGATTCCGATTTGCTGTATTGTGTAAATCGTGATGATTCTGTTTTGTTAAATATTTGATTTTCAAACAAATCCCCCCTCCCTCCTGACATTTTTTTTTCAAAAAACGGCCGAGAGTGATATAATTTTTGTATAATTGCAGTGTCACCTTAAATATAATTATTATGAAAAAAATATTCACATTCATGGTATTGATGGTCTTGTTAGCGACCATTACAGCTCAGACAGTCAGCGTGACCTTTTCCGGACGTTTGGCTGAAAACGAAGAATATATTCCGCTCTCCCACGTGGTGGTCCAGAACCAGACACGCGGTTGGAAAGAAGTCCTTGTATGGCCCGACACCGTACTGATGATGACGGATGTCACGGGGATTCAGGACAGACCAAGCATGGACGTTCTAGCCCTTTCACAAAACACGCCGAACCCGTTTAGCGGTACGACGGATGTGCAATTGAGTGTTGCAGAGCCCGGCTCCGTAGCAGTCGAAATCTTCGATATTTTCGGTCGTGTTGTGGCGGCGAAAACCATTATGTTGTCGCAGCCCGGTATGCATCACCTGCGCGTAAACCTTTCTTCGACAGGAACTTATCTAATGACTGTCCGTCAAAAGGGTCTGGTCTCATCCATCAAGATGATGGCTGCCGGCAACAGCAGGGGGGATGGCATTGAATATGTGGGGGCAACCGAGGGGCAAGGATCATTTTCTGAAGAGACAAAGAAGGCCGAATCCAAGGGCGCGGGCCAGCATTCGTATCTTCCCGGCGACGTTATGATCTACGAAGGTTATGCGCTCAATGCAAACAATCAGATGATTTACAGTACCCCGATTCAGCAGACGATAGGGACTATGTCTCAAAATGTCATGTTGGATTTTGCAACTACAGACGTGCTAAGTTACCAACCCTGTCCGGGTATGCCGTCGGTGACCGACCATCAAGGCAATGTCTATACAACCGTGATGATAGGCAACCAATGTTGGACAAGGGAGAACATGCGCTGTACCACTTCGCCGAAAGGTTACTTGCATTATGGCGGCAATCAGGTCAGCTATTTCAAAGCCTACTTCTATGACGATCCTTCTTCAGTGATTCCGTTCGTTGACAGGGGCCTGCTTTACAACTGGGCGGGTGCAATGGATACCACGTCAACGGCGCTCATCACCACCTCGTTCACCGGACGCAGGGGCATCTGTCCGCAAGGTTGGCATGTGCCGAGCAAGGATGAATTGGACACCTTGTGTAATTACATGAGTGGTCAGAGTGGATACTTGTGCAATAGCGATTCCTCTTCCTTCGCCAAGGCTTTGGCTTCCACAAATTATTGGATTTCAGACTCCGTTGCATGTCATGTGGGCAATGATGTAACTTCCAATAATGCCACCGGGTTCACCGCAATTCCTACTGGTTTTTATGACGCATATTTCACATCAGTTGTCTATACGGGTCATGATGCCCTTTTCTGGTCGTCCACATCACTTCTGGATTCTGGTTATTCTTCGTATGGTATGACTATCCACCGCAATTGGGCAAAACCTGGTAGAGGTTGTCCCAGTAACGATGGCGGTATTTCAGTCCGCTGCCTCCGCGACTGATTTGTGACTTGAGACTTGAGACTTTCTAAATAATGAAACGGGGTCGTTCAATCGAACTGCCCCGTTTCACTATTGCCTATTGCCTAAATATCACATCGCATTCCGCATCGGTTGCATCAGTTGAGAGAGCATCTGTTTGGCGCGGAGGATTTGGATCTTGACGTTGGAGAGGGAGATGTCCAAACGTTGCGCGATTTCCTCGTAGGCGAGATCCTCATAATAACGCAACTCAATGACTTTCCGGTATTTGTCGGGCAGTTCGGCGACGGCGGCGCGCAGCAATTGCAGTCGCTGCTTGTCGATGACCTCCTCTTCTGGTGTTCGTTGAAGGTTGTCTTCACTTTGGTCAACAATGGAAGTGGTGCTGGTGGTGTAGAGGTCTTCCTCGAAATACTGAGGCATATTGTTCTTCACGCGCAGGAAGTCGATGCTGTTGTTCAGTGCGATGCGGTAGAGCCATGTGGAGAAGGCGTATTTCGGCGTGTATTTGTCTAAATAACGGAACGCTTTGCCGAAGGTCATCAGGGTGAGATCCTCGGCGTCGTCTTTGTTTTTCACCATACGGATCAACATGTAGTAGATGCTGTCGCGATAGAGGCTCATCAGTTCGGCGTATGCCTGCTGATCGTTGTGATCCAGCGCTTTACGTAGCAGAACATAGTCGCGTTTCGCCTTTTCGGTTTGACAAGTATTTATCATTTTGCGATTTTTTTATGGTGGATTTTAGCCGAAAGCCAGTATAACGGATTGAGTAGAGCAAATATTATATCATAGAGCAAAATAAGCGGAACGATTTGCGTTTCTTGCAGTTTTTTTGCCGAAATGCCCATGACAACGTACAAGCTGGCGATTCTTAAAACGGCGATGCCGGCAGCGATGTAGAGGGCCAGAGGCTGGTGCAATGCCACGACGATGGAAACGGCCAACATGACGTAGAAGAGCAAATTGGTGAGCTCGTAAAGGCCAATCAAACATCTGTTTTTGAAAGAGTTGTATTTTCTGGTGAAGCAGAGGCTGATTTTGTGCAGCCGCCAGTGACGATACTGTGGCACGTGTTGTTGTACCGTGATGGCGTCGGGCGAAAATTCAACGGCGGTGTTGTTGGGGTTGGAAGCGCGGTGGATGAAGATGTCCTCTTCGCCGTAGAGCAGATGGTTGTAGGAGATGAAGCCCTTTTGCTGGTAGAAAAGCTGCCGTACGAATGCCACATTGTGGATGTCACCGCGGTAGGTGCTATGCAGGAGCGCGTGGGAGAAGTAAATCATGGCATTCACCAAATTGTCGAAATGCAGGAAATGGTTGTACGGACTCCGTTTCTTGGTGAAAGTGCTGTACCCCAGTACAATTTTCTTCTGGAACTGGAAGTTCTCTGCCATCAGGGAGAGCCATTGCTTTGAAGTGGGGGTGCAATTCGGGGAGGTAAGCAGGATGTGGTCGTAGGAGGCGCATTTGATGCCCATGGAAATGGCCATCTTCTTGCCACGACTGGTCGAAACCGCCGTGCTCAAATCCACGATTTTGATATTGGGGTATCGCTCCTTGTATTCTTGGATGGCTTGCAAGGAATATTCATCCCGCGAGCGGTCGTTCACAATCACGATTTCGAAGAAAGAATATTGTTGCTCAAGTAGTTGTGGGAGCGTTTGCAACAATTGCGCGGCATCGTCGCGCACCACTACCACGACCGAAACGGGTATATCGCGGAAACCCAGAGCTGACTTTTTCCTGTGAAAGGCGAATCGCCCATATATGATGTAGTAATAGACTAACTGAATGAGAGTTACAACACCAAAAATAATCAACACAGCCAGTGCCACTGTTGTAATTTGCATTTTATGAATCGGTTTAGGTTAATAGTTTGGCTGCAAAAGTATGTATTATTTCAATAAAAGATGTATCTTTGCGCACAAAATTATAAACAAACTTACGAACAATATGAAGTTTACGCTCCAGAAGGAAGACGGTAAAAGTCACGCGCGCGCAGGACTGATTGAGACCGATCATGGAAAAATCGAGACCCCGATTTTTATGCCTGTGGGCACATTGGGGGCTGTCAAATCATTGCATATCAGAGATTTGAAACAAGATGTGAAAGCTCAGATTATTTTGGGCAACACCTATCATTTATATATGCGTCCTGGGATGGAGATCCTGCGCGAAGTGGGCGGTCTCCACAAGTTCAACGGTTGGGACCGTCCGATTCTCACCGACAGCGGCGGCTTCCAAGTCTTCTCGCTGAGCCATCGTCGCAAAATAGACCCGCAGGAGGGCGTCTGGTTCCAGTCGCATATCGACGGATCGCGGCACCTGTTCAGTCCGGAAAAGGTGATGGATCTGGAACGGACTATCGGCGCCGACATCATCATGGCGTTCGACGAATGCACGCCCTATCCCGCTGATTACAAGTATGCCAAGAACTCCATGGAGACGACCTACAAGTGGCTGAAACGCTGCATCGCACGGTTGGACGAGACCGAACCTTACTACGGCTACGAGCAGACGCTGTTCCCGATTGTGCAGGGCAGCACCTATAAGGATTTGAGGTTGAAGTCTGCCGAATATGTGGCCTCCACCAACTGCGACGGCAATGCCATCGGAGGCGTTTCTGTGGGCGAACCGACGGAACTGATGTACGAAATCACGGATGTTTGCTGTCAAGTGTTGCCGAAAGACAAACCGCGCTACCTGATGGGGGTGGGCACACCCGCCAACATCATCGAGTGCATCTCTTTGGGCATTGACATGTTCGACTGTGTTATGCCGACCCGCAACGGCCGTAACGGCATGATTTTCACCTGGGAGGGCATGATGAACATGCGCAACGAGAAGTGGAAAAATGATTTTACCCCGATAAATGCGGACAGCGACCTCTTCGCCGACCGCGAATACACCCGCGCCTACCTGCGTCACCTCTACGTCTCGGACGAAATCCTCGGTCCGATGATCGGCAGCATCCACAACCTCCACTTCTACCTCGACCTCGTCACCACCGCCCGCCAAAAGATCCTCGACGGCACGTTCGCGACTTGGAAGGACGAAGTGATGCCGAAGATTTCGCGGAGATTGTGACGAGGAGGCGATGATGGGATGATGAAAAAGGCGCAGGATGGTGGACATCATGCGCCTTTTGTCGTTCTTAATTCACAAACACAAAAAATCCGTGAAACTTTTTGTTTATTGTTGAGGTTCTCGACTACCTACTATCACAAACAAGAAAGCCCACGGATATTGCCGTGAGCACTTCTGCTTTCTTGAGTGATAGTATAGAAATTGTCGAGATTCCCGTACAACACCTTGAAAAGCGAAAACGCTTTCTGTCAATATGTTAAAAAGTCTGTTCTGTCTCTATACGCGATTGGGGGTTGGTGAAAATCGGGGTTGATATTTCAGAGTGCGAAGATACGAAAAATATTGGATTGTATCATAGAGACGCGAAAAGATAGAGACGCGCCATGGCACGTCTCTACAATTTCATCCATTCGTCGAAATCCTCCGCGCTCACCAATCCCAGTTCCAGCGCGGATTCGCGTAACGTGAGCCCGTTCTCGTGGGCGTGTTGCGCGATTTTCGCGGAGTTGTAGTAGCCGATGTGCGGGTTCAGCTTCGTGACCAGCATCAGCGAGTTCTGCAGGTGCATGGCGATGCGCTCGCGGTTCGGCACGATGCCCTTCAGACAGTGGTCGTTGAAGGAGTTGATGACATCCGCCAACAAGCGTGACGACTGCAGCAAATTCCTGCCGATGAGCGGCATGAAGACGTTGAGCTGCAGGTGCCCCTGCATGGCGCCGGTGGTGATGGCCACGTCGTTGCCGATGACCTGGCAGCAGACTTGCGACAACGCCTCGCACTGCGTGGGGTTCACCTTGCCGGGCATGATGGAGGAGCCGGGCTCGTTGGCGGGCAATATCACCTCGCCCAAACCGCAGCGCGGACCCGAGTTGAGCAGCCGGAAGTCGTTGGCGATTTTCATCAAGGAGACGGCCAAACGCTTGAATGCACCCGACATCTCGCACAACGAGTCGTGGGTGGCCATGGCCTCGAACTTGTTCGGACAATTCGTGAATTCGTAACCCGTGAATTGGTTGATGTATAGCAGGGCTTTTTTGTCGTAGCCTTCCGGCGTGTTGATGCCGTTGCCGACGGCGGTGCCACCGATGGGCAACTCCATCAAGTGCTTGAGACTCTGTTGGATAACCTCGTAGCCGTGCTCCAACTGCGAGAGATGTCCCGACAGCTCGTCGCCCAAAGTGAGCGGGGTGGCGTCCATCAGGTGGGTGCGCCCGATCTTCTTGATGTCGGCGTATTCCGCGACTTTTTCTCTGTAAGTGTCCATCATGCGCTCTAATGCGGGCAAGGTGCGGGTGATGATGCTGATGGCCGTGGCGATGCGCATGCCCGTGGGGAAGATGTCGTTGGTGGATTGCGACTTGTTGACATCATCGTTGGGCGAGAGATAAAGCGGGTAGTCGGTGAGTGCGCCTCCGCGCAACAGTTGACCACGGTGCGCGATAACCTCGTTGACGTTCATGTTGGTCTGTGTGCCGGAACCCGTCTGCCAGATGTGTAGCGGGAACTGGTCGTCCCATTGTCCGCTGGTGATTTCATCGACCACGCGCACGATCAGGTCGCGTTTGTCCACGGGCAACACGCCGCAGTCGAAGTTGGCGCAGGCAGCCGCCTTCTTGGCCGTCGCGATGCCGTATATGATTTCGATGGGGATGTGCTTCTTCCCGATTTGGAAGTTCTCCATCGCTCTTTGTGTCTGCGCGCCCCAGAGCTTGTCGGCCTCGACGCGCATTTCGCCTAAGGTGTCTTTTTCGATTCTGTATGCCATATTGTCACTTCGTGTTTTTTACTTCATGTTGGTTAGCTTCGCTGTGGTAACTTCTTTTCATCTTTTCATCCTCGTATCTTCATCGTGCCCATCCGCCAACTACTAACTGCTAACTAATCGTAGAATTTCCAATTGAGACCCAGTTCCAAGCTGCGGCCCTGCATCGGATAATTCGGAGTGGTCATGTAGCGATAGCTGAGTAGTCCGGCGATGAGATTGCCGCCGCGAAGGAAGAAGGAGATGCGCTTCACGCGGAGGGCTATATGCGCATTGACGTACAGGTAGTTGCCGGCATATAAGTCGCGCTGGGTGTAGAACTGGTGAATTAACGGGTTGTAGCCATCCGCGTAATATCTCGTGTTGTAGAAGAGGTCGATGCCCACTTGGAATCGCAGCCTCTTCTTGAAGATGCGGGTGGAGTAGATGCCGCTCAACTTTCCGGCAAACAATGGCAGGGAAACCGCCTTGTTGGTGGAGTGCTGCAATGCAAGTTCCGCATCTATGGAGAAATGCTTCGTGCGGACAGGCGCGTGCAGAAGCAACTCTATGACCTGGAGAGACTTTGTCAGTTGCGTCGGCTCGAAACTGCTGTTCAAATAGACATATTTGCCGGCATTGATGAAATTGAAGCGGAGGACGTAGTCGAAAATGCTCCAGTAGGCACCTGCCTTGAAGACATTCTGCTTTTTCAGATCGAGATTCCAAAAGTTGTTGTTGCCCACATACATGCTGAAAAAATAGTCGGGCGAGTAGCGAGCGAAGGAGGCTTCCAGGCCGAGGTAATGGCGTTGTGACTTGTTGATATTAAACCGGAACCCTGCGTTCGCCATGGCATCGTTCCGGGTGTAACCGAACAAACTGTAGGAGATGTCCCCATAAATATCCCATACCTTGAAGAGGCGGATATTGGTGCGGGCGAACAGTGCTAAATGGTTGCCTATGTAGCGCGGGTTGATGGATTTCACGAACTCTTGTCGCATACCAGCGGCGAAGCGGAAGAAATAGGGCTGGGTGCCGACCGTGTCAACGGGACTGTAGTTCGCCCACTGCACGGTGTTTGCCAGCATAAAGTAGTTGATGGAGTCGTTGGTGGTGTCGGAGTTCAGATAAAAGTGGTCTTGGTAGAATTGGTTGTTAAGGTCGTAATCCGAGAATTTGCTTTTGAGGACATCGAATTCGAAAGTATGGCTGAGCGTGCCGTAGTAGTTCCCCTTTTTATCCTTGATGTTCACATAGTTGATGAGTTCTCCCGAGTGGGTGTTCACTAAAGATTTGGCGTTGCTGAACATCACAGGGTAACTGCTCAGGTCGGTGATCTGGGTTGTGTCGTTGCGAGGATCTCGGTCGATGAAGCTATGGATGTCCGTCAGACCGCCGTTCTCTGTGAACTTCCCGTGGTTGAAGGCGTAAGCAAGCAGGAAACCGTAGATTTTCTGAGGCATTTCGTATTTTACTATGCCACTGAGTGATAGGCGGTTGATTCCTTGGTGGATAAAATAGCCCTCATTGCTGGCCCCGTCAATGTTGAAAACGAAATCCACCTGACGCACACGCTGCGCGTGAGTGGCGCGAAAGGTGAATTCAGTGAGCAGTCCGTATGAGACTTGGAGATCGGTGTAAGAGGTGGCGAGGTCGTAGATTTTAAGGTCAGATAACTTTTTGAAATAGAGAGGGTAGGGGAGGTGTGTCATGGAAAAACCTATGGAATGTTCTATGTCGAAAACCATGTTTTTATGGGCTTGCCCGTTGATGCCCAACGATTGGAAAAGGTTTTGCGAAAGCAAGATGGGGTCGTAAGCGTAGATATGGGTGAGGAATGTGTCTATCGGATTGTAAGACAATGGATTGTATTGATGCGTAGGGAGATAGGTCCAGCGTGTGGGAAGGTAGTCGGGCGATATGGCCATGGCGGAGTCTATCTCCCGTTTGCCTGTTTTGGCTTCTTGGGCAACAACCACCATTCCCGACAAGCACAGCCAAGTCAGGAGTAATAATTTGTATATATTTGTTTTACAGTGCATTATATTTCTTTCAGCCGAAATCTTTCAGACGGCAAAGGTAATATTTTTTTAGACGTGGGACTTTAGTTAGACTAAAGACTTGAAACCTTAGACTATAAACCATAAACCTTAAACCATAAACCTTCTACGTTTGTTAATAAACTGTTGATATTAATTTTGCCTCAGGGTAGTTTTTTTTACTAATTTTGCGGTTTTATTAACAAAGGTATGTTTGTATATAGAATCCATTAAATATTCATCCAAATTAATTAAAATCAAACGCTTATGAAAAAGTTTCTATGTTTAATGTTGACAGTTTTGATAGGCTATAGCGGCCTGCGACTGTCGGCGCAATCGGTTACGGTGGCCAACGGCACCGAAACCAACAGCTACATTCCGTTTTATGGATTGTGGATGGATGCCAGCCAGCACAACCAGGTTATCTATCCCGAGAGTATGTTGACGGATTTGGTGGGGGAGACCATCAACACCTTGATGTTTTTCTTCGACGAGACTCCTGCCAATTCGTGGAGTTCTACGGCAACCCTGAGTGTGGGCACCACCGTTGCTTCGTCGTTCTCGTCGGCTACCCACAACCAGTCGCCTGTCTCTCAGGTCTATTCGGGCAGCATCACGATTTCCGGTGGGATTGTTTCTTTTGTGCTTGACTCCGCCTTCACCTATAACGGCGGCAATCTTTTGTTAGACATTGTCACCATAGGTGGCAATTACTCTTCCTCCACATTCCTTGGCGTTTCGCAGCCGGGTGCAAGTATGTATGCCTACAATACCAGCGCAAGTGTTCAGAACTTCATTCCCAAGACGATGTTCGTCACGGGTGACTGTATGGCACCCACCGATCTGACGGTGGACAGTATTACTCAGACTACCGCTCTCATCACTTGGCAGCCAGGCGATGAGGAAACGGCATGGGAGATTTTTATCGGCAACGGCACGGAGGATTTGTCACTCGTGACCTGGACCCCTGTCACTGACACCTTTTACGAGGCCGAAGGTTTGGATCCGAATACCTTTTATATAGTCTATTTACGTTCCGACTGTGGAACAGCGAGCAGCTATGAGATCAGCACCACATTCCGTACCGCTTGCGGCCTTACCGCAGTTCCTTATATAGAAGGGTTTGAAACTTTCCAGGCCTACACACAACCTACCTGTTGGCAATTTGTCAACCCGTATGTTTCCTATAGCTATGTCTATCCTTACATCAACAACAACAACCCTCATTCAGGTTCCAGGGCTATGTATTTCTATACTGATTATTACAATAATCCTACTCAAATTCAGTTTGCTGTTCTTCCTGAACTGTCCGAACCCCTTACCAACCTGCAACTCTCTGTCTATACCCGAAGCGACGCCACATATTCTGGTACTTTCTACATCGGTTATATGACAGACCCTACGGATGCGAACACTTTTGTGCCGTTGGTCACACGCACAGGGGCATCCATGGGCGACAATTTCTACCACAGGGAGATTGTCGATTTCAGTGACATTCAGCTGGATCCCGATTCTACAGCCTATATCGCTTTTGGATACCAGTGTGATTCTTATTACGGTTGGTATGTGGATGACATAGAGGTGACTCTGATTCCCGATTGTTCCACACCTGTGGGACTTGAAGCCCTTGGAATCACTACCAATTCGGCAACTCTTTCCTGGACTCCCGGCACAGCCACCACGTTCAATGTATATTACAAGGAGACTAGTGACTCCGCCTATACCGCAGAACTCGCCTTGTCGGATTCGAGTTTGCTCATTGAGGAATTGACACACTCTTCTTTCTATCAATGGTATGTGGAAGCTGTCTGTGACGACGGTAGCATCACCACCAGCGAGGTGGTTTCTTTCTCGACCTCATGTGCAGCCATCGATACGTTGCCGTATTCAAATAGTTTTGAAGTAGCTGCGCCAGGCGCAACTCTCCCATATTGCTGGACCAGAGGTAATGAGGATGCGGAAAATCCTTACATTTATGACTACAATGCATACGATGGAAACCATTCTCTCTATTTCTACTACACAAATACGATTGCAATGCCTCAAATCAACAATGAAGAGATCGATATCCATAATGTTCAGCTCTCTTTCTATGCCTCTGCAAACACGAATGGAACCACTCTCCAAGTGGGTGTGATGACCAATCCGAACGTTACATCTTCCTTTGTGCCCGTCGGCAATCCTATCACACTGACCGAAGGTTATCAACTTTACGAGGTGACTTTTTCCGGTTATTCAGGAAATGGCACTTACATTGCCTTTAAGAATCCTGATGAATGGCAAACGGTGTATGTTGATATGGTGACATTGGATTACTTGCCGGAATGTTCTCGTCCTGAATTGGTGTGGGCTCAGTCGATTGATTCCTCTTCTGCCACCATTGCATGGAGTGCACTTGATGGCCAAAGCGGTTGGGAATTTGTGTATGGTCCTCAGGGCTTCTCTCCTGACACCGTTGAGGCGATTTTGGTGAGCGCCCCGAGCTATACGATCAATGATCTCTCCGTCAACACCTCGTATGATGTATATGTGAGAACCGAGTGTGACGGTGACTTCAGTCCGTGGTCCAACGTGATGACCTTCCTTACCTTGAATATAGCACCTGCCACTGTTCCTTACGCTTGCGGCTTTGAAGATCCCGCTGAAAACGCTAATTGGACATTTGTTCAGGATGGAGAAGCCAACATGTGGTATATTGACACAGCCGCTGTCACAGTGGACAACAGTGTGTATTCCATGTATATTTCTTCTGATTCCGGCGCCACTAACTCCTATAATACTTCCATGAATTCTGTTGCATGGGCATACCGTGATATCCAATTCTCCGATGCGAATGAGTTTGAACTCTCTTTCGATTGGTTGGGGTATGGCGAATCCACATACGACTTTATGCGAGTCTATATTGGTAATCCCGCCCCTGTGGTTGCGGGAAGCCTCACACAGCCTACAGGTTCACTCCAGCTTGCGCAACTCAACCAGTCTAACGGTTGGCAACATGAGTCTATCACGTTGGGCGCCTCCTATAAAAACACTACCAAGCGTCTTTTCTTCATGTGGAAAAATGACTCCAGCATGGGTACACAACCCCCAGCCGCTGTGGACAACGTCACTGTTACGAGCGTTGCTTGCGCACAACCTGCCAATATTTCGCTTTTCAATGTGGATACAGCCACTGCAACCATCGGTTTTACTCCTGGCAATGAAGGAGATGCAGAGTGGGAGGTGATGTATGGTGTTGCCGATTCTACGATGTCTGTCGAAGTTATCGACGAAAATCCCTTCACGCTTGAGAACCTTATCCCTGGTATGAACTACGAGGTGTATTTGAGAACACTCTGCGCCGATGGTGATACCAGTGCATGGTCGCCGGTTCTTGCATTCCAAACGGAGTGTGTCACCATAAACAGCGTCCCGCGTTTCTGGGGTTTCGAAGAAAACAATATAGGTGGCACAGCATCTTACCCGATGCCCGCATGTTGGTATAGAGGCACCGCCTCCTCCTCTTATCCGTATGTTAATGATTACTATGAGAATGCGTACCAAGGTCAAAGCTCTATCTATTTCTACAATTATTACGTTAATACGGCCATTATGCCTGCCATAGACACCGACCTGCTCCCCATCAACACTTTGCAAGTCTCTTTCTATGCTAAAGCAAGCGACCTCTCCAGCTATGATGCCCAGCTTGTCGTAGGTGTTATGAGCGATATCTATAATAATAACACCTTTGTCCCTGTCGATACCGTCAATCTTACTGAAACTTATCCTATTCAACCGTACGTGGTGATGTTCAACAACTATGTTGGCAATGGCAATAGAATTGCATTCAAGAGCGCCAGCACTTCCATCACAGCTTACAACGCAGTCTATATGGATAATCTGACATTGGAAGAAGTGCCCAGCTGTCTGCCCGTTGGCAATCTCGCTATGGAAAGCAGCGACATGACTTCCATCACGATCAATTGGACGGCAGGCTTTGAAGAGAGCTCTTGGAATGTGGAATACAAAGAGGTTTCAGATTCTGTTTGGAACTCGGCAGTGACCAGTGAAATGCCGTTCACTTTGGACAATATGACTCCGGCCACGCTTTATGACATTCGTGTTCAGGCTGATTGCGGTGGGGATCTCTCTCCGTGGACCTACACCCAAGCCTATACTCAAGTTTGCGATACCGCCAACCAGTGTGATTACACCTTTGTGCTTTTCGACTCCTATGGCGATGGTTGGAATGGTGGTCACCTTATTGTCAAACAAAACGGTATCAAGGTGGCCGATATGACCTTTACCAGTGGCAATACGGCAACATTCAGCGTGACATTGTGCGACAATATTTCCACCGAATTGGAGTGGCAAAACAGCTTGTATAACAACGAGTGTTCCTTCAACATGATAGATCCTTTCGGAACGATTATGTACACAGGCGACTCTCTTTCTGCAGGTACGGTTCACACCTTTACCGCAAACTGCTTCTCGGCTTCCTGCCCGGCTCCTACAGGCATCACGGTCACCGACGTTGACATTAACAGTGCTACGGTGTCTTGGACTCCTTCAGGTGATGAAGCTAACTGGAATCTGGAGTATAAAGAGGCTACTGCCACGAACTGGACTGTGGTTCCTGTGACCTCTACCTCTTACACCATCACCGGACTCACCGCAGCCACAATTTACAAAGTTCGTGTTCAGGCTGAATGTGACCCCATTAACTCCAATCCTTCCACTTACGATTCCACCACCTTTGCCACGAGCATTTGCAGTGTTGCCGATCAATGCACCTACACCTTCACTCTCACCGATAGCTACGGTGATGGCTGGAACGGTGGAAGCTTGACGGTGGAACAGAATGGTATCAATGTTGCTGTTATTGGCATGACAAGTGATTCTTCTACCACATTGAACATCGGTCTCTGTAACGGTGTTTCCACTTCTTTGTTGTGGTCTTCAGGCTCGTATCCTGATGAGGCCGGTTTCACTTTGGTCGGACCTGACGGAGCTCAAATCTACACGATTGACGACATGAGCGCTTATACTACGTTTACCTTCACGCCCAGCTGTAGTGGCGGCCCTGCTGTCACCGACCCGACCGTTGCCACGGCTCCGGCAACCAACATTGCTCAGACCACTGTCACCCTCAATGGTGTCATTACCAACCCTGACAACGTCACCATTACTGCTCAAGGTTTCGAGTGGAAGCTCAGCACAGCTGCCGACTACACTGTAGTGAATGCTACTGGCAACGCAATGACCTACAACCTCGGCAACCTGACGCCCAACACCACCTACACCTATCGTGCGTTCATCACCTTCGATGGTACAACACATTATGGTGGCAACGAGACGTTCACCACGTTGGATCAAGGTCAATTGACCGAACCTTCCGCAACCACGGCTGCCGCTACGGCCATCACACAAACCACAGCTACCTTGAACGGTTCCATCAGCAACCCTGACAACGTGACCATCACGGCTCAAGGTTTCGAATGGAAAGCCACTTCCGGCGGCACCTACACCACGGTGAACGCTACGGGCAGCACGATGACCTACAACCTCTCCGGTCTCACTGCCAACACTGACTACACCTTCCGCGCGTTCGTGACCACGGCTAACGGCACGCATTATGGAGCTGATTTGACCTTCACGACACTCGAAGAAGTGGTTGATCCTTGCGATGTCCCGACTGGTCTCACCACGGGCACCATCACCCACGAGAGCATCGCCATCAGCTGGGATGCCAACGCTGACGTGAACAGCTGGAACATCCAGTACCGTCCTGTCGGCGGC
>Ga0247610_10002354_pt1 | contig 21971 bp, 11 predicted proteins | sample 174DNAGHGhighgp2_FD_193483 | JGI IMG/M metagenome (GOLD analysis project Ga0247610, IMG submission 193483) | Sheep rumen microbial communities from Palmerston North, Manawatu-Wanganui, New Zealand - 1742 DNA GHGhigh gp2 | ecosystem: Host-associated > Mammals > Digestive system > Stomach > Rumen...
CGTTGTTCCGCACAAAAGTAATTTCTCCATCGGGGCGGAGTTGAATTATGCCACCTTGCCCGCTGACAGCGACGCTTTTGCCTCTGACTATGACTTCCCGGTGTTCAGTGTGGGATTGAAATACGCGTCCAACAAAAAAATCAAGTTCTTGAGGGATCCGGAATATGATTGGAGACCTGAGGACGTGAGGAATTACACTTCATACCTCGGTGACACATGGATGCTCTATGGGGCAATGAAAAGGAAGTTGTACAGGTCGAAGAAATGGATGGCAGACATAACGGTCAGCATGGGAACCGCCTATAGCCACGACAAGTATGACAAGAACGACAACGTGGATAATGAGATTGTAGGGTCGAGATGGCTCATCTACTTCGGTGCGGGATTGCATGCCACCTACCGCATCGCCCCCCAATGGGGAGTGGGGGCTGGACTGGAATACTGGCATGTGAGCAATGGGGCGTTGAACAGACCCAACAGGGGAGCCAACATTCTTGGACCATCCCTCGCACTTACCTATTATCCATATTACGAGACTGTCTATAACAACAGGAATGCAAAGGTGAATCCTCCTTTCAACCCATATTGGTATCTCAATTTCACCGTCGGACTGGGGGCGAAGACATTGGAGGAGGACTGGAGTTATACCCAGTTCGACCTGCCTTCCGACGACCCCGAATACCGCACGGAGGATTTCAAACTCTACACGTCATGGTCGACTGAAGCTGACATTATGTACCGATATGCGAGGAGATGGGCTTCGGGTGTGGGCATCGACCTCTTCCACGGCAGTTACGCCTCAAGGATAGAGGAAGTGGACAAAATCAACAACCCCCCCGACAAGCACAGCCCATGGTCGGTGGGAATTGCAGCAAAGCACGAGGCTTTCTTCCACAATTTGTCCATGCATGTCTCATTGGGCGCATATCTGTACCGCGAAATGGGATACCGCGCCAAGTTCATTGAAAAGCGTTATTATGAGACGGTGGGTGTGAGATACATGTTCCCCTCGCTTGCCAATCTCACTCTCGGCTTCAAGGTGAAGGCACATTATCTCAAGGCCGACTACACGGAATTGGTGCTGGCCATGCCCATCAGATTGGGAAAAAAGCAATAAAAAGCTTAAAATTTCACATGCACTTGTTGGTAGCCCACCAGTTGGTCGGTGCGGCCGCCTGGCTCGCGATAATAGACAAGGGCCTGGTATTGGTTCTCGGTTTGGAAGTAACTGCCCTCGGTGGGCATGATGGTGGGTCGGCCGTTGTCGTCTATCAGCACGTACTGATAGGAATAGTAACCCATTTTCAGCATCATCTGGCCGTTGTAGCAATGGGTGTCGTAGTCATATTCCATCTGATATTGAGGTAGGAACTGGTCATAAGTCCAGTTGCCGTTGACAAACAGTTTCCCTTTCGCCTCGTAAGGGCTGTTGAGTTGGAAATGCACCATCACATAGTCGGTCAGGCGGTTGTTCTCCACGTTGTCGCTGTTGCGGATGTAGAAAGCACCGTTAGCGTCCTCGTCGTAGATGTAGTTGGGACGTGGCTCGTCGGGGACGACGAAGGCGTGGAACACGGAGCCGTCCCATCTGATGCGGTCGATGCCAAGGGTGGGGTGGTCGGTGTCGAGCACTTCGAACTTGTGGTATTCATTGCCGGCGTCGAAGATGAGGGCACGGTTATGGTCCCATTTCAAACCCTTGCCCATCATCGTGTATTGAGGTTCGGCGTTCACCACGGCATTGTCCCAACGACTGTTCTGCAGCACCACGGTCTTCACCTGCGAGGTGGGGTCTATCACCCTGCAATTGTTGTAACTCACCTCCATCGCCACTTGCTGGTGGCTGTGGTTGATGTCCACGTCGGTGTTGCTCGTCACCTGAAGCCCTACTTCCATCTTCGGGTCCACCACCATGAAGCAGGCGGTGAACATTGGTTCTTCATCGTTGTTGTCGTCAAACACCGTCAGGCGGTAGTTGCCGCTCATCTTTAGTTGGCAATGCTCATTGGGGATGACCAACCGGTAATGGGTGTAGAGCGTGTTGGTGTTGAGCGATTGTTCCGTGTCCTCTATCAGGTTGCCTTCCGTGAACCCCTCGATGTAGTCGCTTTCAAACAAGCCTTCACTCAACGACCAGTCGTACTCACAATGCTCCACCTTGTAAGTGAAGCGGCTGTACTCATGTGTCAGGTCGTCGAAGGAGATGATGATGGGTGTGCGGCTGTTCAAGTAGGTGACAGGAGGCGATAGCCAGTCGTCGCCAGCCACCACTTGGAGCGTGGCTATGCGGTCGTTGTAGATTTCGTGGCGTTGGGCGGTAGCCGTTGTGGCACCCAGGGCCAGGATGGCGGCCAGTATGAGGTGAAGGTGTACTCTCATTATTGTCGGATGTTTGGCAAATGGTTTTATTATCTTGATTTTCAGTCTCTTGTATTAAGAAATACTAAAGTGTCATCCTTCTTCATTCTCCAAGTATTTTCATTCTCCAAGTATTGTCTTTAACTTCGAGCGAAGCGATAACTTCCTTAACTTCTTTAACTTCTAACAACATCAACAACATCAACAACATCAACAACATCAACAACATCAACAACATCAACAACTTGATTCTCCAAGTATTGTCTTTAACTTCGAGCGAAGCGATAACTTCCTTAACTTCTTTAACTTCTAACAACTTCAACAGCTTCATTCTCCAAGTATTGTCTTTAACTTCGAGCGAAGCGATAACTTCCTTAACTTCTTTAACTTCTAAAACAACTTCTAACAACTTCTAACAACTTCAACAACTTCATTCTCCAAGTATTGTCTTTAACTTCGAGCGAAGCGATAACTTCCATAACTTCTTTAACTTCTAAAACAACTTCTAACAACTTCTAACAACATCTAAAACACCTTCATCCCCCCGGATTCAAGATGATGTTGACGACCTGTGTCACGTCTGTGATGTTGACGGTGTTGCTGCCGTCGATGTCGGCATTGGGGAAATAGAAATGCTCGGTGTTATGGCTGAGGATGTAATTGACCATCAATGACACGTCGGTGATGTTGACCATGCCGTCCAAATTGACATCGCCCATCAGTCCGCGAGCGGTGTAGCCGATGACGACAGGATCGCTGGGTGTGCCTATGGAGGCCGTGGGCGTGAAGGTGATGTCGCGGTCGGCTGTGGCGTCGAAGGCGCGGCCGAAGTCGTAGTCGTAGGTCTTGAAGGTCACCTCTTGTTGTTCGGTGCTGTTGCTCCTGACACGCATGATGCCGTAGTCGGTGCCCTCAAACACGCCGTATCCCACGCACTCCTCGCCGATGAACGCTCCCACGGCCTTTGTGGAATAGTCGTCGAGGCGTTGCCCGTCGGCCTCCACCACCACATACAGGGTCATGTCGTATTGGTAGTCGAATGCGTTGGTGTGCCAAGGGGTCCTGATGATGCGCAACGTGCCTCCCGACCTGTCGTCGGTTCCAGTCACGTCGACGGGAAGGGTCTCCAACCCCATTGCGTAGACGTCAACCTCTCCGTCGGTCATGGTCAGGTCGGCGTCGGCTCTGATGCCCGTGCAGGGGATGGTCGCTCCTGCCTTGTCGTTATAGGCGCCGCCAAGCACGTGGACCTCTGTCGTCCCGCCGCTGATAGTGACAAAACCTCCGTTGAGGACGGTGGAGCCAGTGGTGTATCGCTTCCCCTTGATGCCTGTGCTGCCGTTGCCGGTGACGATGATGCTGGTCTGGCCGCCGGCGATGTCCACCGTGTGGCGGGCGCGTATGCCCTCGCTGTCATCGCCTGTTACCATCAGGTTGACGACTCCTCCCTTGATGCTGACGATGCTGTCTGCCTTCAAGGCTGTGGCAGCGTGCTCCACCGTGATGCTCACGGCTCCGTCGTTGATGCGGATGGTGCCGTAGTCGTCGGCATCGATGCCGTCGCCTTGCACCTCACGGATATCCACCGTGCCACCGTCCATCTGGAAATAGTTGTTCTCCCAATCGGGATTGCCTTTGCCGCAGTGGATGCCGTCGCTCACAGCGCCGAGGATGTTGATGAAACCTGTCGACTTCTTCAGCTCGATGTACTCCTTGGCGCAGATGGCGTGTTTCAGGTAGCCTGTCACGTTGAGGGTGCCTGAGCCTTTGAACTCGGGATGCCCCTTGAAGTATAGGGCTGCTTTCTGGGAACCCAAGGGAGAGTCGGCGAGGGTGTTGATGGTGCCGTCGGACAAGATGACGGAGATGCGCTTCCCGCACTCCACATCGATGGCCGCCCCGCCTTTGGCGTTGGTGAGTTGAAGGCCGTCGAGGCTCATCGTGAACTTGTAGTTGCCATTGAAGGTCAGCGAACCATTTTCGGATGCTCCCGATAGGGAATAGGTATATTCCTGTGTGATGGTCGTGGAATTGATGATGACGTGGGCGCCCGACACCGTGTAGGTGACTCCCTTGACATTGTCGGGGACGATGACAGAGGCGGAGGCTCCGTCGAATATCACCTTTACAGTATCTTGCGCATGCAACGGAGAGTATGCAAGGATGGCTAAGAAGAGGGAGACGAAAAATGCTTTCATATGATGGAATGGGTCAAGGAGTGTCATTTGATTAGGATTTTATGGAAGGTGCCATCGGCATGCCTCATCACGTAGACGCCCGGAGGGAGTGTGCCTGCATGGCCTTTCATACGTGTCCCGTTGAGATTGTAGAGGCCTTCCATCGTCGTGGTGGCAAACACTTGGCTGCCGGGGAGCATGATGCCGTCTGTCGTCTTGTCCATGGTCAGGATGACGGGGTCTTGGAGACTGCCTTCGATGTTGGCGTTGAAAGCCAAGGCTTCCTTGATGGCGTGGGTCGTGCCGTCGATGTTGTCTACAGCAAGGAAGGTCAGCGGTTCGCCTCCCTCGCCGTGGATGGTGATGAAGGCATGGTCGCCCACCCATTTGCCGGCGCCGCGACATTCGTCGGAGGAGAAGGCGAGGATGGTGTAACGGTCGGCTTCCTGCTGCATGCCGTCCATTTGCAGGACGGCCACCACGCCCATGACGTTAGGATGGGCGGTCTTGTCGATGCCGAAGCGTTGCGAGAGGGGCCCGCGATGCTTGCCCTTGTTGACGTTCAAGGGTAGCGAGGGACTGGCGAACCTCAGGATTTTCGCCCTGTCGGTGTTGAGCATGTAGCCCTTGCCTGTTTCAAGGGAGGACAGCGAACCTTGCCAGGAACCGTCGTTGAAAATCGCGAAACCGTCTTGTCCGATGATTTGGTCGCCTTCGTCGGCTGGGTAGTCGGCCAAGGCGGAGGAGAGGGGTTGCATGCCGTTGACAGGATAGCCTATCCAGTTCCACCCTGGTCGCAGGGCGATGGGCATGTCGGGGCGGCAGGGAGTCTCGTCGCTGCTGAAGGTGTCGGATGCATCCATCAACACTTTGTAGAGCGTACCTGCCTCCATCAGTTTGAGTGGGCCGGTCATGCCGAGGACGTTATCCTTGTATGCTTCCTTCATCCAACCGGTTATCCGGGTGGCGTGGTCGGACAATTGGGTGACGGAAACGGGAGTGGAGAGGTTGTGAGACACCCAGTTCCATCCCGATGAGAGATGGAAGGTGAACAGTTGGTCGTCGGGCATGAGGTTCAGGTCTTCGCCCACGATGGTGTCACAGGAGAGCAGGGTGTTGGTGTGCTCGATGGTGGGTTTCGACATGCGGTAGAAGAAACGCCCTCCGTCGGGATATCGTCCCATGCTTTGGTCGCCGTCGTGGGTGTGGTAGGTCATGCCATCGACAAAGTTCTGCATTCCAGGATGAGCGTTGAAATAGTCGGCGTTGCGGGCGACAAAATCTTCACTGCTGCTTGCCAGGACCATGTTGTTGTCGGTGTTGGAGAGTTTGAAGTTGGCGTGGATTTGGGAGAGGCTTTCCAACTTGTCCGCCCATACCAACAGGTGGCCTCTGGCGGGGATGATGGTGTTCACCACGCCGTTGCCCTCAGGGATTTGGTATTTCAAGGGCTCGTCGATGTCGTCGCTCAAATACAGGCCTGCCACGTCGAGGTCGGTGTCGGTGTTGTTGTAAAGTTCTATCCAGTCGTTCTTCTTCATCCAGTCGTTGATGAAGACGCTGTTGCCGGCACTCACCTCGTTCACCTTGATGGGTACGGCGATGGCGGCCAACAATTCTTCATCGGTGTTGGATTCCTCGTAGGTGGCCACGAGTGTGAGCGACCCTTGGTCGGCTATGTCATATTCTGGGTCTGTGCTCAACAAGCGCCCTCTCTCGTCATACCAACCTTTGAAGACATAGCCTTCGGGGGCGGAGGACTTGATGATGGCGGGTGCGAACAGGGTTCCGTCGAACCGGTCGGTGGGAATGGGGAGACCGTTGAGTTGAAGTTTGCCGGAAGGGATGTTGGAGGAGATTTTCACCTGTTGGCCGGGAGTGGTGATTCGGGCGTTGCTCCATTGTGCCAGGGCGTCCATCATCTTGTTGCGTCGTGTCACCGTGAGTGCGGCTTTGACGTAACCTGCTGTGGGGTCGGTGGAGAGCCCCTCCCAGGCAAGGGCGGGGTTCATCTCGTCGGACATTCGGTCGATGATGTCGGCGCACCTCGTGGGTTCGAACACACTGCCTGCCACAAGGCAATAGGTGTCGATGAACTGCTTGCGGAAGGTGTCGTTCTCCAGCATGTTGAGGAAGATGGACACAAGGGGGCATCCGCTGTTGTTGGTGATGTGGGTGAAGGCATAGGCATCGTAGCGAAGGGCCTGGTCGATGTCGAAGAGCACGATGTGGAATTTGCCGTCGTCGCCCTTGAAAGCCTTGCAGTTGTTGCCGGGCCAGTCGTCGCCGCCGAGGAAGATCTGGGTGGCCATGTAATTGATGAACTCGTCCATGTCCACCATGTTGCAAATCTGCTCGTAGGTGTCGGCGTCGCTGGCAGATGCGGAGAGCGTCCTCCAAAGGTTGAAAGCATCGGCATTGCCCACCTTCACGTCGATGCCGCCGCCAAGTTCCATCTGGTCCATCAGGTCGGTGTCTATGCCGTAGTTGGCGTAGGCGAAATGCTTGTTGCTGGGTTCCCGCAGGTTGAGCATCCCCTGGTATTTGCCGTTGATGAAGCTGTGCACGGGCATGTAGTCCTGGCAGTCGAGGTGGAACCCGCTGCTGATGATGATATGCTGCAGCGAGGCGTCTTTGATGCGGCACAAAAGGTCGTTGCCGCCATTGCGCAACTGCAGCGCCTTGTGCTTCAGGTAGGGTTTGTTGTCGAAGAAGGGATGGTTCACGAAGTTGAGCCCTTCGTATTCTTTCTTGGCGATGAGCTTGAAGTTGAAGGGATACCATGACCGGCTCCATCCGCCAAACCTGAACAAGGACATCTCTTGCTCGTGGTGGTTTTGGTTGTCGGGGGTGAAGTAGCTGAGATGTACGGGGCGCTCCCAGTCCATGTTCCAGTTGCAGTTGAAGTTGACGCCGCCGCCGGTGATGCCTTTGGTGCCGGTGACGAAGACACCCATCTCGTCGTCAAAGAAGTTGGCGGGGTCGGAAGCGACGGAGACGATGGGCAGCATGTAGTCCTTGTCCTTGTAGATGAAGGAGCAGGTCTTCACCGGACTGGGCAGCATGCCGTTTTTGAACAGCCGCAGCCTGAGGATGGTGGTCTCGCTGATGTGGAAGAGGCCGTCCTGGCTGATGTCTCCGTGCTGCTCCGTGGGTGTCGACCCGTCGGTGGTGTAACGGAGTGTTGCGCCGCTGGGGATGTCAACCTCCACGGTGAGTTCGCCGGTGAAGAGTTGTGACTCCTGGCTCGTTTCCGGGGCGTCGAGACGGAGGGCGGTCAAGGCATCGAGTTTTTCCTTGCTGCCGGCATTGCTGGCGCCAGGGGTGGGGTAGGCGGTGACGACCCATTTCCCCGTGCCGTCTGTCGTGCGGGCGTAGGAGGTGCGGCTGATGGCGGCAGGATAGGTCTGGCTGGCGATGAGGGTGCCGTTTGACTGGCTCAGGTAGATGGTGCCGCCGTCCATGTCAAGCTTGAAATCCACTTGGCCGTCGTAGGTCTCGCGGTGGTCGAACCACACCAGTCCGAAACCTTTGGGCGGGACGGCTCCGCTCTTCGAGGTCAGTCGGCATTTCAACAGGTTGTCGGGGTCGTCGCTGACATACAGGTTGCGAAGGCTGACGCCTTTGTCCGTGGGGTTGTATAGTTCGATGTATCCTCCATAGTTGGAGGAGGGGTCGACGAACATATCGATGTTTGACACCTGTATCTCGTTGATGAGCAAATCCTTGGCATTGGCAGTGCCGTTTTCCACGGTGATGTTCACGGTGCTTGACACGTGGTTCTTGGAACCATTGGCGATGGCGGTGACCTGGGCGGTGCCTTCCCCCCTTGCAATGAGCAGGCCGTTGGCATCTACTTCCACCACGCCTGTGTTGGACGACTGCCAGGTGAGCGTCGTGTCGGAGGCCGTGGCGGGGAGAACCTTGCCTTCCAACTGCCTTCTCTCATAGGTCACCATGGTGAGCGACGGGGTGTCGAGTTGCACACCGTCGGCATAAACGAGGTTGTCCTTGCCAAGATAGAAGAGTTGGAAATTGTCCCAGCAGGCCCAGTCGTATTTGTAGCCGAGCGACTTCTTCACGCCGATGGTCAGCGTGCCGTCGGTGACGGGGACAAGCAATTCCACGGGGTATTCGCCATCGGAGAACGCCCCTGAGGCTCCCCTTTGTGTGTCGGGCACCCAACCCAGTTCGGTGGAGTAGTCGTCGGGATGGGTCGCTGTGTCGTGGGCAAAGTCGAAGGGGGAGGGAAGGCCGATGGAAAACCTGTTGGCATAGAGTTCTGCAAGATGCTTTTCCAAACCGAGCTTCCTGCTGATGACGGCGTAAGGGATGGTGTACATCGCATACATGTTGTTGGCATCGTTCTCCTCCCATCCGCCACCATAATACGACTTGTGCTGCTCGTCGTGATAGTCGCCATAACGGTAGAAGCCTTGGGCTTGGAGGCGGTACCAGCCGTTGGGAAGGTTGTCCAGGGTCTGGTTCACGTCGAACGTGGTGTTGTATTTCTCTGCGTTGAGGTTGGAGGAGGCTCCTCCGATGACGGGACTGCCTTTCCATCCGTTCGTGCTGTTGAACTGCGGATTGGTGATGCGCGAGGTCATGTCGTAGGGATTGTCGGGACTGGCGTTTTCGTAGTCCTCGGGGTCATCCCCATCGTCTTCTATCTGATAGTCGTCGTTGTTGAAGGCCTGAAGCAATGTGAGTTCGATGTTGTCCCATATCGTCCAGTCGCAACCGTCCTTGCGTGTCTTCCTCAACCCGATGGTGAGCTGGTGGTCGGAGACGGTCACCTCCAACTCGTTGTCTGCGTAGAGGCCGGCGGTGAAAGCGTTGGCAGCCTCTGCCATGGAGTAGGGCAGGTTGGCACTGGAGCCGCTGAGCCCCATGCCCACCATGTTTTCATATTCGCTGGCGATGCTTTGGAGAGAGGTGGATGTGTTGTTGGCGTAGAGTTCGGCACGCAACCGCTCGGTGCCGTTGTCATGTGCCTGCAAGGCCACGCTGTTGGTATTGTCCCTGGTGTTGTTGTAACGGTAGAACCCTTGTGCTTTGAGACGGTACCTGCCGTTGGGGATGTTTTCCAATTGTTGGTGAACATCGAAATTGGCGTTCCACACTTCGGCGCAGAAATTGCCAATCTCGTTGTTGCCATCAACGCCTCCGATGCCGAAGGAACTGCCTTCCCACCTGCCCATGTTGTAATTGCGGTCGAAACGGGCGTCGGCCACCAGGAAGGTGGCATCCACGGGATGGGAGGTGGTGGCGGTGAGCAGTTGGCGGAGCATCTGTGCATGGGTGAGGAACTGCCACTGCGCCTCGTTGCTGTTGGGGTCGGTGAGGAAGGTGCCCACGACATCGGTGCCGAAATAACCTAAGTAGCCGCCATAGGGATTGCTGATGACATGGCAGCCTGACTGCCCTTGGCTGATGGGCCACGCCAGTTTGTAGGAGTCGAGAAACAACCCCTCTGTGGTGGGGCTGAGGTAGCCTTCGCCGGACTTGTCAAAACCGGTGCGGATGTAATAGGAGCCTTCGCCTGCTTCTTCCAAGGTAAGAGGAATGGCATGGTCGCCCAATACGGCTTGGGTGCCCCAGTTGCCTCCGGCCATGAGAAATCGCCCTGAGGCCTTGTTGTACAAGTAATAGGTTCCTTCCTTCAAGGTGGATTGTGCGACTGCGGGCATGCAACATATCACCAACAGGAACAGTAGAAAGCTAGAACGGGTGTATGGTCGGCTTGTCATGGACTATCTGTGTGTGTCGATGATTGTCAGTGAATGGTGGAGTCTGTCGTAAAGATGTTGTCGCCTTCACATCTCACCTTGCCCTCGCGCTCCAAATGCTCGATGACGCGGTAGATGGCCTCCTTGGTCTTGGATGTGCGGCGGGGGAAGCCGAGGAGACGGGAGATTTGCGAGAGAAGGTCGTCGATGCTGAGCGACAGTTGCTGGCTTATGGCCAGGAGGACGACGTTTCGCACTTCGACCAACGGGATGTCTTCTATGTCGCGGCCGCTGACTTGGCGGTATTTGTCATAGCCCTTGGCAGCCTCGGCATTGGCCCAGTAGGCGGCGTTGGTGGGTACCGAAAGCGGGTCGACGTATGCCTTGGCAAGGCCTTTTTCCAAAATGTGCTGCAAACGTTCGGTGTTGCGTGTCTGGCCGTAGATGGACATGATGCGCTTGCGGAGATAGCCGATGGTCACGGGCTGCTCGGTGGCGATGATGTCCCTGATGTCTTGTTCCACCTGGCGGCGTGCCAATGCCAGCACTTCCTGGGTCTTGTTCGTGTAGCGCTGCGGGATGTTGGCTTTCTTGTAGGGAATCTCCTTGTCGTTCTCCGGTGCTTCCAACACTTCACCTTCTTCCACGGTGAATCCCATGTTGCCAAGCAGCCCACTCTTGGGAGCGGTGGCGGCGGCAGGGGCGTTCGTGCCTTTCTTGAGCTCTGGGGTGCCTTTGCTCTTGATGGAGTCCAGGAGGTCGAGGATGCGGTCGGTCACCTTCTCGGGGTTGAGGAACCAGTCGATGGTCCACACGCGCATGAGGTTCCATCCCAAACCCTGGAGGACACCGGGTTGGCAAATCTCACGATCGCGCTGGGTGCGTGTGTTGTAGTAGTTGTTGCCGTCACAGATGATGCCGAGCAGGTATTGGTCGGGACGTTCTGGGTCGACGACGGCCAGGTCTACCTTGAAACGGGAGCGGCCAACGAGGGTGTCAACCTTGTAGCCGTGCAGACGCAGTTCGTTGGCGATGGCATCGACGAGGGCGGTGTCTGTCTCTTCTTGTATCTGCGTGGAGGAAAGTGACATGCGACCGCTCTTGGCATATTCCAGGAAGCGTTTCAAGCCTTCCACGCCACGGGCGCGGCTGCGGTTGAGGTCGATTTGTTCGGGTTGGAGGGTGGAGAACACCATCATCTCGTAGCGGGCGCGGCTGACGGCAACGTTGAGACGACGCTCGCCGCCCGTGTTGTTGAGCGGACCGAAGTTCATCGACACGCGGCCGTTCTTGTCGGGACCGTAGCCCACGGAGAAGAGAATGACATCGCGCTCGTCGCCTTGCACGTTTTCCAGGTTTTTCACGAAGATGGGCTCTTCGCAGTCGTAGGCGCGTTTCTCCAACAGCGGGTCCTTGCTCAACTCGTCGACGAGGATGTCCTCGATGAGGTCTTGTTGCACCTTGCTGAAGGACACGATGCCGATGCTGTGCTTCGACAACTCGTTGTCTTTTAGTCGCCTGACCACTTCGGCTACGATGGCTTCGGCCTCGGCACGGTTGCTGCGCGACTTGCCATAGTCGTAGGTGCCGGCCACAGGGACGAAGTTCACCTTGGAGGCACGGTCGTCGACGGAGGGGAAGGTGTAGAGCTTGCCGTCGTAGTACTGGGAGTTGCTGAAGGCGATGAGGCTCTCGTGGCGGCTGCGGTAGTGCCATGTGAGGTAATGGTCGGGGAACGACAGGGTGATGCAGTCGTCGAGGATGCTCTCCATGTCGTCGTTCTCTGCCTCGCTCTCGTCAACGGCGGTCGTGGTGAAGAAACTCGTGGGGGGCATCTGTTTCGGGTCGCCTACCACGATGAGGGCCTTGCCGCGGGCGATGGCGCCGACGGCCTCGCTCGTGGGCATCTGGGAGGCCTCGTCGAACACCACGATGTCGAACTTGTCCTGGTCGAGGTCGATGAACTGAGCCACGGAGATGGGGCTCATCAGCATGCAGGGACACAGCTTGGGCAGAAGGGTGGGGATTTGGTCGATGATGTGGCGGATGGTGACGCCGCGGCCACCGGAGGCGATGAACCGTTTGAGAATGCCTATCTCGCTGCTGTTGGCGGCCTCGATGATGAGCGAAGGGATGCGGGAGGCGAGCTTGCAGTAGAGGGCTTTCTTCGTGAGGTCTTGGAACTGCTTCGCCATGTCGCGGTAACGGGCGATGGCTTCCTCGAAGATGATGCCGTTGAAAATCTGAAGGTCGGCATTGTGGTCGATGAAGTCCATCGACAGTTTCTTGTATAGACCACGCAGGGTGGCGTCGCAGGCCTCATTGCTGTCATGGCCGCCTTCTATGTATTCGGCAGTTGGCTCCAAACCTTGCTCTTGAAGTTGCCGACGGCGGATGCACCATTGCGCCCAGTCTCTTGACTTGTTCATCCCCACCAGCCATTGCGGGGTGCGGAGGATGATGTCGTCGATGGTGATGCGTGGGTCGATGGTGCAATAGTCGCGGGCGCCGGTCATCAGGTCGTTCATCTGGCGGACCGCGGTCAAGTCAAGGCCTTGGGTGGCGCTGGCATTCACAGGGGAGATGTATGCGGCGGGCATCGGGGTCTCGCTGAACATGGCGCGGATGGCGGGAGCCTGGCGGAGGCTTTCCTCCATCTGCTCCCACTGCTCTTGTTCGGGGGTGCCTATGACGCCGAACACCTTGGCGCTCTGCTGGCGCAGACGGGAAAGCTTCTCTATCTGCGTCTTGTGCTTGTCAAGTAGGGCGATCAACGGCTCGATGTCGTCGGAGGAGATGTTGGGACGGTAGCCGCGAAGACTCTTCACCACCTTCTTCTTGGCGAAGTAGCGGGGGAGGAACCATTTGTCGCAGGCATTGGCCCACTCGCCTCTCAGTTGGATGACGTCGAGGGTGAGCACGGCCTTCGCATAGTCCTTGCCAATGGTGGAGCGTACCTCCTCGAGGGCCTTGCCATCGGCGATGTGTTGCTGCCAAACGGCATTCTGTTGCTCGTCTCCCACGATGCGCAGGAGGTCGCTGCTGATGATCGGGATGGCTGCCAGGGCGTCGGCGAAACGCACTGCCCATGACACGCTGGAGGTGTTCTCCGACAGGGTGAGACCATTGGCCTGGGCGAGGGCACGGAGGGCGGTGCGGACGTTGGGAGCCAACTTGCCTACTTGCTGCAGGAACGTGGTGGTCTTTTGCTGGGCGTCATACGATGGGTCGGTGATGAAAAGGCCATTCAAAGGATGGTCTTTCGGCGAACCTGTGATGTCGAGCACGGCGGAGAGTTGGAGAATGGCTTTCTCCAACTCGTCGATGCGCTGGCTGTCGATGCCGTTGAGCAGGGCGGGGGTGGGGTTGAGGGAATCTTTGCCTTCTATGCTCGTATAGCGTGTGATGTAGTCGTAGAGTGACAACCTGGTGGGCTGCTTCTCATGGAGCAGGTTGACGTATTTGATGAGCGACTTACGTTGCTCGAAAAGCGCGTTGGATTCACTCTCGTATGCCTCGGGCGACTTGATGCGGGTGAGGTCGAGGGCGCTTTGCAACTGTTGCAGCAGGTGGCTCTTGGTCATCTTGTTGGAGTGCATCTCCAGGCAGAAGGGGTCGAGGCCGATTTTCGCCAGACGTTTCTGCACCACCTCCAAGGCTGCCATCTTCTCGGCTACGAAAAGCACACGGCGGTTGTGGTACAGGGCGTTGGCGATCATGTTGGTGATGGTCTGGCTCTTGCCGGTGCCGGGAGGGCCGTAAAGGATGAAGCTGCGGCCTTCGCCTGACTCGATGACGGCCTCCAACTGCGAGGAGTCCACGTCGACGGGGATGGCGTAGCTACCGGGGGGGACGGTGACATCCACCTTCCGTGTGTCGGTGGTCGATGGCTCGCTCACGCCGACCAAGCGCTTCTGGATGAGGCTTTCCACCACGGGGTTCTGGCGCATCTTTTCGGCATTGTTGTGGATGTCGTTCCACATGACGAATTTGCTGAAGGAGAAAAGACCGAGCATGCTCTCTTCTATCACGTCCCATCGCTGTTGGTTCTCGATGGCCTTGCGGACAATGGCGAACACCTGGCGCACATCGACACCGGATTCGTCTGTGGGGATGGGGTCGAGGTTGTGCAAATGGATGTCGTGTTGCTGGCTCATCATCTCCATGAGCGTGGTGTTGAAGGTGATGTCTTCTTCACGAACACGTAAGACATAGTTGTTGCCGCTCTTCTTCACCAAATCGACGGGCTCAAGCAACAATGGGGCGTAGCGGGGCTTGACGCTCTTGTCGGTCTCATACCATTTCATGATGCCGAGCACGAGGAAGAGCGTGTTGGCGCCGTTCTCCTCCAATGCTGTGCGGGAGGAACGGAACAAACCTTTCAGGGTGTTGGTCAGTTCTTCTTCTTTCAAATAGGAGTACAATAGGTTGTGTTTCAACCCATCCAACACAGTGGTTTCCAACGTCTCGTCTTGGGCGTGGGAGTTGTAGATGCCGTTCTCGTCGGCCTTTGCGGAGTGTTTCGTGGGAAGTGGAAGGATTTTGAAGTCCTCCTTGGCTTGCAAGTGGTCTTCCAACTTGTCGATGTCGAAGGAAATGAACTGGGTGAGTTTCTTGCCTATGCGCATGTTGAGCAGATTGTTGCGCAAGGAGAAGTCGAGCAACTTGCGCTCCCAAATCTGTTGACGGGTAAGACGACGTTCTTCGGAATTCTCAACATCATATTGACGCATTTCGCGTATGCCGCGGGTGGCCTGGTCGAGTTCGAGGCCTTCTTGTACGGAGGAGTCGGCTTCCCGTGGTATGGGGCGGACGTTCACCAGACGACAGCGGTAGATATCGATGGCCATGAGGAAGTCGTCGGCTTCCAAATGGAGATGGTTTTCGGCGGACTTCACCGCTTGTTCAAACGAGACGCCCTTTTCCGTAAGCTTCGTGGCTTCAACCACCACCATCTCGCTGATGCCGTCGGCGACGGACTTGGAGAGGAAACTCACATCGTCGCAGAATGTTTGGGGGAAATATTTATCCACCAGCCAACAGCCAAGATAGGCATGGCCTTTGGCGATGATCACCAACGGATGCAGGCCGATGGCTTCCAGGCAGGAGGCATAGGCAAGGGTCAGGTCGAGGCACGTGCCTTGTTTCTGGCTCAGCACTTCGTCGGTCAGCCTGACGCGCTGGCCGTCGTCCTCGAAACTGGGTGGGACGGTGATATAGACCAACCCTTGCTCGCGGAAGGCTTCATAGACGGCGGCCACCTGGGCACGGACACGGTTGGGGTCTTGGGTCTGGTATTCGTCCAAAGCCGAGGAACCGGTGAGGCGTTCGAGTTGCTTGGCGGCGGCTAATTTGATGGGGCTGAGTGCTGGCGTATTGGGGGTGACGAAGACCGACAGCAACTCTGGATTGCTTTTGATGCCGGGCCACTGGTCGTAAGCCATCAGGTGGATGACTCCGTCTTGCCGGTATAACTCGTGCTCTTGGTTGCCTTCCGCTTGGGTTTCAGTCTCGGTTGGGACGGTTTTGCCTTCTTCCACATGGCTAGTGTCCTCATTGTTACGTGATGGCCGGGGGGGAGCGCCTACGGCGTTTCCAAAGGTTTTCACGGTGATGACGAATTGCGTATCGACACTCTCGGTCAGGTGACGGAGCATGTCAAGGTTGGGTTTGATGTCAAGGTTCTGCACGGATACCGTCTGCCCTTTGGGAACCATGCTGATGCGGCTTTCTGTGGTGTTGAGCATCTCGCCGCTGATGCTGACGACGATGTCATGCCAGTCTACGTCGTCATCGTTGGTTAGTTCGCAGATGTTCAAATAGCGGGTTCCTGCAAGACTGCAGACGTAGTTGACGGATGGGTTGTATTCAATTCTGAGATTGGATGAGGTCAGTTGTTCTTTCATAGGTGGTAGGGTTGGTGGGATGGGTCAATATGAAACGGAGCAGGGGATGCCCGCTGATAATACAAGGTCGCGGATGCGGTCGAGTTCCTCGGGGGTGGCTTTCTCCAGATGGCTGTCGGGGGTCTCGCGGTCGATGGTGTAAACCATCACTTCGCGGGGACGGATGCGGCGGAGCGCGTCGAGCCAGGGGAGCACGTAACGGTCACCGGTGTTGTCGGCGTCGCCTGAAGTGGTGACGCCTTTCATGAACATGCTTTGAATCACAAGGTGGCCTTCAAACAATTCCATGTCGGCGATGATGCGGCGCACGTCATAATGGGTGCCGCAGGGACGGTCCACCATATTGATATAAGCCTCGTCCACCGTGTCCAACTTCAGGATGTTGTTGTCCACGCGCTTCAAGGCCTCGCGGATTTCAGGACGATGAATCTGCGTGGAGTTGCTGAGGACCGACACCTTGGCTTTCGGAGCCAATTCGTCGCGCAGCAGCAGGGTGTCGTCGATGATGGCGGGGAAGTCGGGATGGAGCGTAGGCTCGCCATTGCCGGCGAACGTGAGCACATCGGGGCGTTGGCCGGAGGATGCCATCTCCTCAAGCTTCCGTCGGAGGCTGTTGGCAACATCTTGACGGGTGGGGCGGCGGGAACGGGTGCGATGGTCGGAGTTGAAGCCGCATTCACAGTAGATGCAGTCGAACGAGCATATCTTGCCATCGTCGGGCTGAAGGTTGATACCAAGGGAAAGACCAAGGCGGCGGCTGTGAACAGGGCCGAAAATGGGGGATGGGTAGATAATCATGTTTTTTTTGCTTTCAATACGCAAAGGTAATCATTTTTCTCACTTCATAGCGTTAATAGTCGTTAAAGGTTTGCTTTCCCAAGCTTTTTTTACTACTTTTGCACAAAATTTGGTGTATTATAACCTAAAAAATGGGAAAAAACAAAAACAAGACCCGTAGCCGCCAAGGGGGGCTACAGGTGATTACTTTGTGCATTAGCACAGCCATGGTGCTTATTTTACTTGGAATAGTGGTGCTTACAGTACTTTCCGCAAGGAACCTGTCTGCTTCCATCAAAGAGAGACTGCCGGTCTTCATCGATTTGGGACAAGACCTTACCGAAACTGAAGCACAGCAGTTCTGCGACAACTTGTCGTCGAAAAAATATATCAACTCTTTGAAGTATATCTCCAAGGAACAGGTCTTGGAGGAAACAAAGAAGACCCTGGGCACCGACCCCTCGGAATTTGCCGGTATGAATCCTTTCTTGCCTTCTTTGCAGTTCCAACTCCATGCCGACTATGCCAACACCGACTCATTGAAATGGATCTCAGAGGAACTCACCAAACTCCCCAACGTCACGGAGGTGAGATATCCTGAGGACCTTATCAAGCAGGTGAACAACATGGTAAGGAAATTCAGCCTTTTGCTGCTGGTCATTGCCGCATTGCTCCTCATCGTATGCTTCGTGCTCATCAACAATACCGTGAAACTCAGCATCTATTCAAGGAGATTCAACATTCACACCATGAAACTCGTGGGTGCGTCATGGGGCTTCATCAGGGCACCATTTATCCGTCAAGCTGTGGCACAAGGCCTCATTGCTGGCATCCTGGCCAATGCCGTATTGGCTGTCGGTATGTATTTCCTCTGGAAGAACCAGCGTGATGTCATGGAGGTGGTTACATGGGATGTGCTCATCATCACGGGGATTGCCGTGCTGCTTTTCGGCATCATCATCACCACTTTCTGTTCATGGCTCTCTGTGAACAACTTCCTCAAGATGAAAGCAGGGGAACTTTACAAAATTTAATAGCGAACTATCAATCAAATACATTTGTTATGAGCAAAAGGAATGTCACGGACAGAAGAAATGTCATGAACAAAAGAACTGGCATGGACACAAGAACTGGCATGGACAGAAAAAATTTCATGTACAAAAGAACTGTTGTTGACAAAAGAAATCTGGCTTTCGGGCGGACCAATTTCATCCTGCTGACCATCAGTGCGGTTGTCATCATCATTGGATTCCTCCTCATGAGTGGCCCGGGGTCGACTGTAGAGAAGTTCAATCCCGACATCTTCGGCACCATGCGTGTCAAGGTGGCTCCTGTCGTCTGCTTCTTGGGGTTCATTTCCATGATTGTCGGCGTGATGTATAGGAAGAAGGATGCTGAAAGGAATGATGATGACCTTCCTGAGAAAACAACGATTGATCCTGTTTAAGGGATTAAGATAAGGAAGAAAAGTAGAACTTCAAACATATTTGGCCTATAATCTCTTTTGGCTTGGGTTTGGCTGAATTGGGGGTAGGCATCTTGATTGAATCAAATGGGTTGATAGGAGCGGGAGCGGCTATGATGATAGTTTCCTCTTTTATTAACAAATTGACTAATAAGAAAAAGATATAATTCCAAGTAACAAATGGATTGGATACAAACCATCATCATTGCCATTGTGGAAGGCCTGACGGAGTTCCTCCCTGTATCTTCCACAGGGCATATGATCATCACACAAAATCTTTTGGGAGTAAAACAAGGTGACGCTTTCGTACATGCGTTCACCTTCATCATACAGTTTGGGGCCATACTCTCCGTGGTGTGCCTCTATTGGAAGAGGTTCTTCCATATCGACCATACCCCTGCGCCGGAGGGCAGCAACGCTTTCCAGAAACTGATACATAAGTTCAGGTTCTATTGGCTGCTGTTCATCGGAGTGCTCCCTGCCGTCGTCATCGGACTGCTCGCCAAGAAATCGGGGTTGCTCGACTGGCTGCTCGACAGCGTGTTGGTCGTGGCCATCATGCTTGTTCTCGGTGGTATCTTCATGCTTTTCTGCGACAAATGGTTCAATAAAGGAAGCGATGCCGTAAAGGTGAATGAGAAGAAGGCTTTCAACATCGGCCTGTACCAATGCATCTCCGTCATACCGGGCGTGTCGCGCTCAATGGCCACCATCGTCGGTGGCATGACGCAGGGACTTTCACGCAAGAAGGCGGCAGAATTCTCTTTCTTCCTCGCAGTGCCTACCATGGCGGGTGCCACCTTGCTCGACTTGCTCGACCTCTTCAAGGAAGACACGTCGTGGGCCACCTCGCACAACATCACCATGCTCATCCTCGGATGTGTTGTAGCTTTCATCGTAGCTCTCCTGGCCATGAAATGGTTTGTGAACTTCCTCACAAAATATGGTTTCAAGGCTTTTGGCGTGTATCGCATCATCGTCGGCGGCATCATCATCATCATGCTGCTGATGGGACAATCACTGGTAATGGTTGACTGATGGATTTTCAGGAAGGGGTCATCATAGGCATAGACAAACCCTACCGAATGTCAAGCTTCGGGGCTTTGGCGCATATCAGATTCCTCATCTCGAAGAAACTCGGGGTGAAGAGGGTGAAAACAGGTCATGCAGGAACGTTGGACCCTCTCGCCACGGGCGTTCTGCTCTTGTGCACAGGGAAAGCCACCAAGCAGATAGAGCAACTGCAGGCTCACACCAAGGAATATGTGGCGGGATTGAAACTTGGGGCGACGACGGCCAGTTTCGACCGCGAGCATACCGTAGATTTCACATACCCCACAAAGCATATCACACGCCAACTCGTGGAGGATACGCTGAAGCAGTTCGTGGGCGACATTATGCAGGTGCCGCCGGCTTTCTCGGCTTGCAAGGTGGATGGCAAAAGGGCGTACCACCTGATGAGGAAGGGGAAAGACGTGGAACTCAAGGCGAAACCGCTGAGAATAGATGAAATCGAACTGCTCGACTTCAATCCTCTCGCCATGACGATGACCATTCACGTGGTGTGCAGCAAGGGCACCTACATCAGGGCATTGGCAAGGGACATCGGTCTTGCACTTGGCAGCGGGGCTTTCCTCACTTCACTCAGAAGGACAAGGGTGGGGGAGTGCCGCATAGAAGACTGCCTCACGCTGGATGACTTCCCCGCATGGCTGGATGCGCAGGACATCGCTCCATACCCGAACAAAGGAACCGCCAAGGGTGGTGAATAAAGATGAATATAATCATTAAGGAGACAGATATATGAAATTATCACAGTTCAAGTTCAGACTTCCGGAAGAGCAAATCGCGCTTTATCCCAATTACAACAGAGACGAGTGCAGAATGATGGTGGTTCACCGCAAGTCGGAAAGAATCGATATGTTCAGGAACGATGAGAATGGCCAACCTCTGAAGAATGAGGACGGGTCACCGCAATTCATCGAGTTCCGACACCTTATAGAATATTTCGACGAGGGAGATGTATTCGTCTTCAACGACACCAAGGTGTTCCCCGCTAGACTTTACGGCACGAAGGAAAAGACGGATGCCAAAATAGAGGTGTTCCTACTCAGGGAGCTCAACGAGCAACTGCGGCTGTGGGACGTCCTCGTGGAGCCGGCAAGGAAAATAAGGATTGGCAACAAACTCTTCTTCGATGAAAGTGGAACCATGGTGGCTGAGGTCATCGACAACACCACCAGCAGGGGGCGCACGCTGCGTTTCCTCTACGACTGCCCTCACGACAAGTTCAAACGCGAACTCTACGCACTTGGTTCAGCACCGCTGCCTCACTACATCATCGACCATGAGGTGGAGAAAGAGGTGCCCGACGAGAGCGAACCGGGAAAGACCAAGATCATCAAGGTGAAAGACCGCCCTGTCCTGCCTCAGGACATGGAGGATTTCCAATGCATCTACGCCAAGAACGAAGGGGCTGTCACCGCGCCGGCTTCAGGACTGCACTTCAGCCGAGAGTTGATGAAACGAATGGAAATCAAAGGCATCGAATTCGCTTTCATCACCATGCACTGCGCTCTCGGGGCATTCCACAACATCGAGGTGGAGGACCTCACCAAGCACAAGATGGACTCTGAACAGATGTTCGTGGAAAAGGAGGCTTGCGACATCGTCAATACCGCCAAGGCGGAGGGCAGGCACATCTGCGCCGTAGGAACAAGTGTCATCAAGGCAACTGAGACCGCTGTTGGCACTGACGGACAACTCAAGGAATATGAGGGATGGACCAACAAGTTCATCTTCCCGCCTCATGAGTTCGGACTGGCCGACGCCATGGTGTGCAACTTCTACCATCCTCTCTCCACACTGCTCATGTCGGCGTGCGCCTTCGGTGGATACGACCTGGTGATGAAGGCTTACGACATGGCCATAGAGAATGGTTACAAGTTCGGATGCTACGGTGATGCCATGCTCATACTTGATGACTGATACCCTGCATATCACCTATCTCGGCCTCGGCTCCAACCTCGGAGACAAAGTTGAAAACATCAACGTGGCCGTAAAAAAAATTGAAGAGCTGATTGGACGCGTCGTGCGACAGTCGGCTCTACATCTTTCCGCACCGTGGGGATTCGACTCCGATAACTCCTTTGTCAACGCCGTCGTCGTCTGCCAAACGTCCTTGTCGCCAAGGAAACTCCTGAAGGCGACACAGGCCATAGAAAGGGAGATGGGAAGGACGGAAAAATCCCTCAACGGGGTCTATCACGACCGCATCATCGACATCGACATCCTCCTTTACGACGACTGGCGCATCGATTACCCCGACCTCAAAATCCCTCACCCTCTCATGCGTGACCGCGACTTCGTCATGATACCGCTGAGTCAAGTGTGGAGGGATGATGAATAAGTTTCTAATGCATTCTTAAAGTCACAAGGGCTGTGCACACTTGTAGAGACGGGATTCTTCCCGTCTTCTCCGAAGTCATAGAGACTTGTTCCAGCCACCTCCGCCCATTAACAATGCGGTGCAACAGTCGGTGCGCATCACCCTGCAACA
>Ga0247610_10002356_pt1 | contig 21955 bp, 16 predicted proteins | sample 174DNAGHGhighgp2_FD_193483 | JGI IMG/M metagenome (GOLD analysis project Ga0247610, IMG submission 193483) | Sheep rumen microbial communities from Palmerston North, Manawatu-Wanganui, New Zealand - 1742 DNA GHGhigh gp2 | ecosystem: Host-associated > Mammals > Digestive system > Stomach > Rumen...
TAAGAAATATTCCCATATATGTGTATTACCCACCTCAAGAAGAACGCGTTTCTCATTTTCGTCCGTTTGCCGATTTTTCGCGCATTAGCGTACTCAATACGGTACTGGTTTTGTTGACTTTTTTATGGATAAAACCTCGTAATTTCTTTCGAAAACTAACCTGGACAAATATCAAAGCCTTTTTCGATAGAGAGCTCATTCATACTACCGATAGCAACACTAAATTGGCTCTTTCGGTATTCGTTGGTGCATTTTGTGGAATCATTCCTATATGGGGTTACCAACTCATTACTGCTTACCTCATCGCTCGCATTTTCAAACTCAATCGCATTGTTGCCATTGCAAGTTCGAATGTAAGTTTACCGCCACTCATTCCGTTTATTCTATACGGAAGTTATGCGATTGGTTGTTGTATTTTTAATCAGCCTATTAATTTGATATTCAGCGAAATATCTTTCAAAACCGTATCTAATAGTTTACTTTATTATGTGGTTGGAAGTATTATTTTAGCCCTTATCGTTGCCTCTATTTTGGCTTTCATTACTTGGATTTTATTGTATATTTTTAGAAAAAAGAATGGCTAAATTTTTCGTTGACATATACAACTTCTTTAAACAGCATAAAGCTTTCTATTATAATCTGCTTATCCTCTGTTTCGCCTTGATGGGATTTTTCGCCAGTCAATTGAAATTTGAAGAAAACATCACAAAAATTCTTCCATTCAGCGACAGCAAACAAAAACAAATGCGTGTTTTTGAAAGTATCAAAGACAAAGACCGCATCGTATTTATAATATCAAACAAATCGGGTGACGAATACACTTTGGAAGAAACGGCAGAAGATTTTGTTGAAAAACTAAAACTCAATCTTGAACGCGAAAACTACAGCAATGCCATTGATGAATATTTCATCAACACCACTACAGAAATGCAAAACGAAGCCATAGACGACGTTTATGCTATGCTACCTTTATTGATGAATGACAGCGATTACCAACGCATCGACTCTCTATCTTCCCCCGAAAATATTCGTGCCACCTTGGAAGCCGACTACTACAATTTAATTATGCCATCAGGCATATTTACAGGTCCACTCATTCTACGCGACCCTTTGGGTATTGGTACTAGTAAATTGGAATTACTCCACTCTTTACAACCCGACAATTCAAACTTCAATATACAAGATGGATACCTTTTGTCGCAAGACAACCAACACCTACTTTTCTTTCTTACTCCGCATTACGAAATGGGAGAAACACGTCTTAACGACAAACTGGTAACCATTATAGAACAAACCATAAACAATTACGAAAGCGAATGCGAAATCGATTATTTTGGAGGCGTACCAAACAGTGTTTACAACGCACGAAAAATTAAGCACGATACCATTCTCACCCTCATCATCGCGTTAAGCGTGATTGTATTGTTTATGCTTACCGTATTCAAAAATAAAAACGCCTTTTGGCAACTGATACTTCCCATTGCTTTTGGTGGACTTTTTGCCCTTGCGTGTTTGTTTTTCATCAAAGGAAGTATTTCGGCTATCGCCATCGGTATCAGTTCTATCATCTTAGGTGTAGCCCTGAGTTACTCCATCCACATTGTAGCCCATCAAAACCATGTATTCTCTACCAAACAATTGATAGAAGAATTGGTTTTCCCCATGGTAGTAGGCAGTTTCACGACCATTTTTGCCTTCCTGGCTTTAGTTCTAACGAAATCAGAATTATTACAAGATTTTGGCCTATTTGCTGCTCTCTCACTGATAGGAACCCTTATCTTTTGTTTGATATTCCTACCTGTATTACTCCATCCAAGCGGAAATAAAAAATCCAATCTTATACTTCATCACATTGAGAAATGGGTTTCTTATCCTCTTGATTCTAATAAATACATCATCGCTGGACTTTTTATCCTAACTATCATTTGTTTACTCTCATACAACAAAGTCGGATTTTCAGGCGATCTTAATAACCTTTACTACACACCAGAGCATTTGCAAAAAGGAGAAAACAAACTATCCTCAATATTTAATTATGGGAAAGGAAATGTTTATTTAGTAAGCACCGACACGACACATAAAAGTGCCATTGAAGCTTACCGAAATTGCAACCAAGCCCTCCAACCTCTTATCCAAAATGGTACCATTCGTTATGCCTCATCGGCAGAGAAGTTCATATTTAATGAAGAAGAAAAACTTAAAGCAATCACCAAATGGCATAATTTTTGGACGGAAGAACGCAAAGAAAACTTAAAACAACTCATTCAAACAGAGGGAGTAAAACTTTCGTTTAATGAAAATGCCTTCAAGCCATTTTTCGATTATTTAGATACGGATTTTAATGTCATACCTACTGATTTTAGACTTGCAAAAGAATACTGCTCAGGTGATGATATTGCCCCCATGTATCTCACTTCCGTATATTTCGACGAAAATCAGAAAGAAACCGTTTACAAAGCATTAGAAAAGATACCCAATACCGTCATATTCGATCGTTCATTCTACATGAATGAAATCATCAGCTCAATTAACAGCGATTTCAACTTAGTACTTTTCATTTCTGCTTTTCTTATATTCATCACCCTACTACTTACATACGGAAGAATTGAACTTACCCTAATGAGTTTTGCCCCTATGTTCCTTAGTTGGATAATTATCATAGGAATAATGGGAATATTAGACATCGATTTCAACATCGTTACCATCATCATATCGACCTTTATTTTTGGTATTGGAGATGACTTCAGTATCTTTATAATGGACGGACTACAAAACAAGTTTCGCACAGGCAAAGAACTTCTTAATGCTCACAAAATAGCCATTTTCTTTTCAGCTTTTGTACTGATTGTAGGAATGGGCGTACTCATTTTTGCTGAGCACCCAGCTATGCGTTCCATTTCGTGGATGTCGATTCTTGGTATGACCATCGTTGTGTTAGTATCCTACTCCCTTCAGCCTCTTATTTTTCGTTGGATTGCCTTAAATCCTAAAAGCAAAAATATGCTGCCTTACACGCTGAAAGATTTTCTATCCACCGTTGGACTTTTCATGTTTTTTGTCGTAATTTCTATCCTTATCAATATCATTCTTTTGTTCGTCATAATTTGTCCAGGCAAACGAGATAAAAAGGAATTACTCATTTCGTACCTCATTCATTGGGGATGCGCTTTCATAAGAAAATTTATTGTTCCCAATCGTATTGATCTAATCAATCTTACCGAAGATACGTTTAAACAACCATCCATCATCATAGCCAATCACCAATCCATTTTAGAGGTTATACTATTTTTGTCTCTACATCCAAAACTTATTTTGGTAACCAACAAATCGGTCTGGAATACTCCTCTATTTGGTGCCGTTATTCGCTACGCCGGATTTGTACCTTTTGATGATAGTTCTTTCTTATCTCAAATCAAAAAGAAAACTGAGCAAGGATATTCGGTAGTCATTTTCCCTGAAGGAACGCGCTCTTTAGATAACAAAATCAAGTCATTCTATCCTGGAGCATTTTTTATATCCGAACGCCTAAAATTACCGATTGCCCCAACATTACTTTACGGAACAGGCAATACCATTCACAAATCACAAATGCTGTATCGTAAAAATGGAATCATTGCCATCAAATTCTACCAACCTATCAGTAATGAAGATAAGACTTTGGGTGTAGACTTCAAAGAACGTACCAACACCATGCTTAAGTATTATCAAGACGAATACCAACATTTTAGTAAAACATACGATGCCCTCAATATTGATTTCTTCCGTCAACGATTGATAGGAAGTTTTACCTACAAAGGAAAATCATTAGAAAAAAGCGTTAAACAAGACGTTAAAAATAGTAACGCCTACGAAGAACTCAATAAACTTATTGATATAGAAGGAGTTACTACCATAATCAACAACCCACTTGCAACACAAGCCTTTATGCTCTCAATGCGAGCCGAAAAACGAGAAATTTACCTTATTGAAAACGACGAAGAAGCATTGCTTACCATTCAAAATAGTATTCTTTTCAATAATAACATACATTTACAAAAAGATTTTTTGTTCGTAGAAAGTGATGCTTTCATCTTCAACGACTCCGATTCTTACAGCGATGTAGAACGATTTGATATTTTAAAAAATTGCTTAAATAAACTTAAATCTGAAGGGAAAATTTTGATTTATCAAAGATACAATTTCATTTTTTCAGATTTTTATAAGAAATTTGCAGAAGAAAGTAATCTTAATCAAGCAAATATTAAAGAAGGTAAAAACCAAATAATAATTTTGAGTAAAAATGACTAAAAATCCTGATATACAATTCCTTCCTAAAGAAGAAATCAAGCTTTATCAAGAAAAACGTTTGAAAGAGTCTTTAGAATATCTCAACGCTAATTCGACCTTCTACAAGCGAGTTTTCGCCAAAAATCATATTGATATCAATAAAATCAATACCATCGAAGACCTGCAAGTCATTCCTTATTCAGATAAAAACGATTTACAAAAATATAACCGCGATTTCCTTTGCGTAAGCGAAGAAAAAGTAATCGACTACGTAACAACTTCAGGAACCATGGGCGACCCTGTCACCTTTATGATTACCGAAAACGATTTGCAACGTTTGTCGTATAACGAATACCTATCATTCTCTACTGTTGGACTATCGTCCAAAGACATTATGCAACTCATGACCACCATCGACCGCCGATTTATGGCTGGTTTGGCATACTTCATGGGAGCTCGTGAATTGGGTATGGGAATTGCTCGTGTAGGCAATGGTATTCCCGAACTTCAATGGGACACCATCAAACGCATCAATCCAACATGCGGTATGGTCGTACCTTCATTCATTTTAAAACTCATTGATTTTGCTGAAAAAAATAATATCAATTACAAAGATTCCTCAATAAAAAAATTCATTTGTATCGGAGAATCTCTTAGAAATACCAGTTTTGAGTTGAATAGATTAGGTAAACGCATCCACGAAAAATGGGATAATATTCAACTCTATTCCACATACGCCTCTACTGAAATGCAAGCATCGTTTACCGAATGCAATAGTTTCAATGGCGGGCACTTACAACCAGAACTCATCATCGTCGAATTCATCAATGAAAACGGTCAACCTGCCAAAGAAGGAGAAATTGGTGAAGTTACCATTACTTCATTAGGAGTAGAAGGAATGCCTTTGCTACGTTTCCGCACAGGCGACCTTTGTTACTACACCAACGAACCTTGCCAATGTGGAAGAAATACCACCCGATTAAGTCCCATCATTGGACGCAAAGGACAAATGATAAAATACAAAGGTACTACCCTTTACCCACCTGCACTTTTTGACATCCTAGACAATATCAAAAATGTAGAAAATTACGTTGTAGAAGTTTTCACAAACAATATTGGGACCGATGAAATCTCGGTAAAAGTAGGTTGTCAAGAATCTTATAGAAATGAAAATTTTATTAAAGAAATCAAAGATATATTCCGCTCAAAAGTGAGAGTTGCCCCTAATGTAATTTTCGAATCTCCCGAATACATTTCAAAAATCCAACTACCACAAACGAGCAGAAAACCAATTAAATTCATCGATCTTCGCTAAATTAATGTAATATGAAAAAGATTCTAACGTCATTAATTCTATTATGTTTTGCCACTATAGGCTTAGCCACAAACAACTATTTCTATGGCATAGACTATACGCAAGCTAAATTGTTTGCTAGTACCGACAAACCAAAACAAATCAAGATTTCTCTCATTAGGATAAATGAGTTATTGATTTCTGAAAAAGAAAATTACGACATATCAAAGTTCGTAAAAACCACCATCGATGGCGTAAATATTGAAGGAGTCACTTTACGCAACTCCGAGATCAACGAAGAGGCCATTCTAACCCAATCAAATGAAGACATTTTCGTTTCGGAAGATTTGACCAAACAAATCGTTAAATCTCTCGTTATCAGTGAAAAAGAAGGTACTGGTTATCTATTTATAGCTAAATTACTGAACAATAAAAAGAAATTAGGTCAGTACGATATCGTAGCGTTTGACATAGCAACACGCGATATTATTTATATAAAACCAGCCAAAGGAAAAGCTAAGGGTTTTGGTATCCGCAATTTCTGGGCAGGTTCAATTCGTAAAATGATTTCTAAAAAATTAAAATAATTTGAATCAACAATCGTTCTCATCGGTATTACTACAAAACGCAGTGACTGAATTTGCCAAACTTCCAGGTATTGGCAAGAAAACAGCTTTACGTTTGGTGCTTCACCTACTTCGCCAAGATAAAAACGAAGTAGATGCTTTTTGTCATGCCTTGAGCGATTTGAAAGACCACGTCTTATACTGCAAATGTTGCCACAATATAAGTGATACCGAAGTATGCAGTATCTGTTCAGATAATTCCCGCGATAAAACGACCATTTGTGTTGTTGAAAACATTCGAGACGTCATGTCAATCGAAAACACTCAACAATTTCGAGGACTTTACCACGTACTCGGTGGCGTAATTTCCCCTATGGAGGGTATTGGTCCGTCAGACCTCGAACTAAATAGTCTAGAAGAACGCGTTGCAGAAGGTGGTATAAACGAAGTTATACTAGCCGTCAGTCCAACAATGGAAGGCGACACGACTAACTTCTACATTTATCGAAAACTTTCGCCCTATAAGATTAAAATAACGACCATTGCCAAAGGCGTTTCCGTTGGCGATGAACTCCAATACACGGATGAAATCACCTTAGGACGATCCATCATTAACCGCGTAAATTTTTCCGATTCACTTAATAGAAAATAATCTGTAATATGAACTATAATTTCAAAAACACTTACCGTAAATCGATGCTTATTTTTTATATCATATTAGGAATAAGCGTCGTTGCTGGACTCTTTGGATATTTTATTTTGCATCCAGTATTTTCGAAAATCGAACCTACCAATGAGGGATATTACCACCTCAATTCAGTAATGATTTTGGCTACCTTAGCCAGCATTCCTTTTACCCTGAAATATTATAAAAATGAACTAAATAAAATCATAGAAGATAACGAAGAAAACGAAGTTAAGTTCAAACGTTATTTCAAAAATGCCACTATCCGCACATGCATCATTGGCTCTATCTTTATACTCAATGTCATGCTATTTTTTGCCACTAACGACAAGTTCTATCTTTTCTGTTTAGGCATTAGCTTTTGTGCACTAATGTTTTGCATTACGGGCAAACAAAAAATCAAAAACGAACTTGAATTAGATGGCGATTTTAAAACCCTAATGAATTCATAATATGGTAATTGCAGTAGATTTTGACGGAACCATAGTCACCCACGAATACCCTAAAATTGGCAAAGAAATACCTTTCGCCATCGAAACTCTATTGGCTCTTCAAAATTGTAAAGAACACCATCAAATCATACTTTGGACCGTAAGAGAAGGACAACTCTTACAAGAGGCTGTTGATTATTGTCATAAAAAAGGATTGGATTTTTATGCCATTAATAAAAACCATCCCGACGATGACGACACCCTACAACCACGCAAAATTGCAGCTGATATTTACATCGATGACCATAATTTTGGTGGACTACCTGATTGGGGAACCATCTACCAAAAAATCACACAAGAAAACTTAAAACCAAAGAAAAAACGATTCTTATTTTTCTGATTATGAGATATTTACAAAACGAACATATCATACTTCGTGCTCCAGAAATCAAAGATATCGAACACGTTTATCGTTGGGAAAACGATTCGTCACTTTGGTTTTTAGGCAACAGTATTGAGCCCATTTCTCACTACACCGTAAAAAACTATATCGAACGTTGTACCCAAACAACTATTGCCGAATCAAGACAACTCAAACTCATCATAGAATACAACCAAAAAGTAACAGGCTGTCTCGATTTATACGAAATAGATTTTTTAAATAAAAAAGCCGAAATTGGTATTCTAATCGACCCCGAATACCAAAAGCAACACATTGCTACACAAGCTATTAACTTAGTTTCAGAGTATGCATTCAAATTTCTTGATTTACAGCAAATCTATGCCTATATCGCAGAAAACAATACCGCAAGCATACAACTTTTCGAAAAATTAAATTTTCAAAAAAGTGGAACTTTACACCATTGGATCAAAAAAGATGGTGAATTTATTAATGTATCCATTTACCAAAAATTAAGACCAAATCAGTTATAATAGTTCTCCAATAGCTATTTTAAAATCGAATCTTATAAACCATCAAACGCTAAACTAAAGACACAAAACTCTTTCTAAAATAATTTCTATCTTTATAGGGATTTTTAACATAAAAAATGTATCTTTGCACCCAAATAAAAAAAATAAAATGAACGACATAAAATCTCTAAACAAAGCTGCCGATAATATTCGTCTTCTTACCGCAGCGATGGTAGAAAAAGCAAAATCAGGGCATCCAGGAGGAGCTATGGGAGGTGCTGATTTCATCAATGTTTTATACTCCGAATTCCTCATTTACGATCCAGAAAATCCTAATTGGGAAGGTCGTGACCGCTTTTTCTTAGATCCAGGACACATGTCTCCAATGCTTTATTCAGTGCTTACATTCTGTGGCAAATATAGTCTTGAAGACATCAAAAGTTTCCGTCAATGGGGAAGTCCTACCCCTGGACATCCAGAAGTAAATATCCTTCGTGGTATTGAGAATTCTTCAGGACCTCTTGGACAAGGACATACCTATGCCGTAGGTGCCGCTATCGCAGCGAAGTTCTTAAAAGAACGTTTTGGAGAAATGATGAACCAAACCATCTATGCTTACATTTCAGATGGAGGAATTCAGGAAGAAATTTCTCAGGGAGCTGGTCGTATCGCAGGAAATTTAGGTTTGAACAACCTAATCATGTTTTATGATGCTAACGAAATTCAACTTTCTACAAAAGTCAGTGCTGTTACAAGTGAGGACATTGTAGCAAAATATAAATCTTGGAATTGGAACGTTATCGAAATCAATGGTAACGATGCGGCAGAAATTCGTCAGGCTTTAACCGAAGCTAAACAAGAATCTGTACGCCCTACTATCATTGTTGGACACACTACCATGGCAAAAGGTGCCGTAACTGCAGAAGGCGAAAGTTACGAAGGTACCATCGACACCCACGGACAACCTCTAGGAAACTCAGGTGCCGACTACGAAAAAACCATTCTTAACCTTGGTGGAACTGTTGAAAATCCATTCGTTATCTTCCCCGAAACTGCCCAAATATACGCTAAACGCGAAGCTGAATTAAAAGCTATTATGGCAGTAAAAAAACAAGAAAAAGCGGCTTGGGAAAAAGCCAATCCAGAACTTGCTGCTAAAATGAAACAATTCTTCAGCGGCAAACTTCCAAAAATCGATTGGGATGCTATTCAACAAAAAAGCAACCAAGCTACTCGTGTTGCTTCTGCAAACGTACTTTCAACACTTGCCGAAAACGTTGAAAATATGATTGTATCAAGTGCCGATTTATGCAACTCTGACAAAACTGATGGTTTCTTAAAGAAAACATCAGCCATTACTAAAAATAATTTCAAAGGACAATTCCTACAATCAGGTGTTTCGGAACTTACTATGGCATGTATCTGCATCGGAATGCACCTTCATGGTGGTATCACTACAGCTTGCGGTACATTCTTTGTATTCTCCGACTACATGAAACCTGCTATTCGTATGGCTGCATTAATGCAAATACCTATCAAATTTGTATGGTCGCACGATGCCTTTAGAGTTGGCGAAGATGGTCCTACTCACGAACCAGTAGAACAAGAAGCACAAATCCGTTTAATGGAAAAACTAAAAAATCACAGCGGCAAAAACTCTGTACTTGTACTTCGCCCTGCCGATTCTGCAGAAACAACCATCGCATGGAAATTGGCTTACGAAAATACTGATACGCCTACAGCCCTTATCCTTTCGCGTCAAAATATCAACGATATTCCTTCTAATGGCAGTCGCTACGAAGACGCTAAACAAGCCGAAAAAGGTGGATATATCTGTCAATGTGATGGCAATCCTGACATCATTCTTTTGGCTAACGGATCGGAAGTATCAACTTTGATTGATAGTGCCAACTTATTACGCAAGGATGGCATTAAGGTTCGCGTGGTTTCAGTACCATCTGAAGGACTTTTCAGAAATCAATCAGCAGAATACCAAGAAAAAGTTTTACCTAAAAATGCTAAAATCTTCGGTCTTACAGCAGGACTTCCAGTAAACCTTTTAGGACTTGTTGGCAATAATGGTAAAATCTGGGGAGTTGAATCATTTGGTTTCTCTGCACCTTATAAAGTGTTAGATGAAAAATTAGGATTCACTGCCGAAAATGTTTACAAACAAGTAAAAGAAATGCTATAATTTTTACACAAAAATCATTTTTTAGAAATAAAAGATTATTTTTGTAACGTTTAATTTGAAAAAAATAAAATAAAATATCATGTCAAAAAAATTAGAACAAAATCCGAAATTCGAACAAGACATCAATAACGCTGTTATTGAAACTGAAAATTTCGTAGAAAAAAACCTTAATACCATTCTTACCGTAGTAGGTGTAGTAGTATTACTTGTAGTTGGTTATATCTTATTAAACAACTACTATTTTCAACCAAGAGAAGTTAAAGCTCAAAACGATCTTTACCAAGGAGAAATGTACTTTGCTCAAGATTCATTTGCTATCGCCCTTAACGGAGACGATATAAATTATGGCGGTTTCCTTGAAATTATCGACGAATATGGAAGAACAAAAGCTGGCAACTTAGCTAAAGCTTATGCAGGTATTTCTTACTACAAACTTGGCGACTACGAACAAGCGGTAAATTACCTTTCAAAATTCGATTCTGACGACAAAATGGCAGCTCCTGCAATTGTAGGACTTATCGGAGACTGTTACACAGAAATGGGTGATGTAGAAAAAGGTATTAAATATTATTTGAAAGCAGGTAAAGAAAAAAATGGTGTATTATCGCCAATTTTCTTAAGAAAAGCAGGTATCAGCTACGAATCGCTTGGTCAATACGACAAAGCTATTGATATCTACAACGAAATCAAAAAAGATTATTCAACTGAATCAAATAATCAAGTAGTTATAGAAATCGATTCTTATATCGAACATGCCAAAACAATGAAATAATATAGGTATGTCATCTAAACTACATTCTTACAATCCAGAATTCATTCCCGATTGCAGTAGCCAACGATTTGGCATTGTTGTAGCAGAATGGAATGCTCATATCACCGACAAACTTCTTGATGGTGCTATTGAGACCTTCCTCGCCAACCATGTCAAACCCGAAAACATCGAGGTCGCTCATGTGCCTGGTAGCTTCGAATTAACGTTTGGAGCTAAACAAATGATTAATAGCAATAAATTTAATGCTGTCATTGTTTTAGGCTGTGTTATTAAAGGCGACACACCTCATTTCGATTACGTTTGTATGGGTGTTACACAAGGCATTGCTCAACTCAATGCAACAGCAAACATTCCTACCATATTCGGCATGCTTACTGTTAATACTGAACAACAAGCATTTGATCGTTGTGGGGGCAGTTTGGGAAACAAAGGTTCAGAAGCAGCGATTACTGCAATAAAAATGGCAAATTTTTCTTGCAAGTAAAAAAAATTGTATTAACTTTGCAGTGCTTTTAAGCAGGGGTAGTTACCAGAGTGGCCAAATGGGGCAGACTGTAAATCTGCTGGCTCTTGCCTTCGGTGGTTCGAATCCATCACTACCCACCAACTAATACATAATGCGGAAATAGCTCAGTTGATAGAGCATCAGCCTTCCAAGCTGAGGGTCGCGGGTTTGAGCCCCGTTTTCCGCTCAAATAACAAAATGAAGAACCAGTTTTCTCTACTGAGAGTTGGTTCTTTTTTTATTTATATTGCTTTTAAAAAAAAAGACATTAATTAACAATAAATTAGGTTTAGAATTATATATTATTTGCGATATATTTTCTAACTTTACACTCAAATTATATAACTATTTATGTCAAAAGAAGCTATTTCACCTGAATACATTTTTGAAACAAGCTGGGAAGTTTGCAACAAGGTTGGTGGTATTTACACCGTTCTTTCAACTAAAGCGCAAGTGCTTCAACAAACCAACAAAGACAAACTTATTTTTGTAGGTCCAGATTTTTGGAAAAAAGAAGAATCACCATATTTCAAAGAAAGCAAAACTATTCTCAAAACTTGGAGAAATCAAGCATTAAAAGATGGCTTGTCTGTAAGAGTAGGTCGCTGGACAATTCCTGGCGAACCAATCGCAATTTTGGTAGATTTCACGCCATTCTTTGGTGAACTTGATCATTTTTATTACCATTTTTGGGAAAAATATCAAGTAAATTCACTTCACGCTTACGGAGATTATAACGATGCTGCTGCATTCGGTATCGCAGCGGGTAAAGTTATCGAAAGTTTCTTCCGCTACGTGATTAAAAATACAAAAACTCCTGTCGTAGCCCATTTCCACGAATGGATGACTGGTTTCGGTGCACTTTACGTAAAAGAAAACTTGCCGTCAGTAGCGACAGCATTCACTACTCACGCCACATCAATTGGGCGCTCAATTGCGGCTAACGGCAAATTGCTTTATGCCTATATGGAAGGCTACAACGGCGACCAAATGGCTGGCGAACTTAATATGGAAGCCAAACACTCTATCGAAAAAGTTACGGCTCACAAAGTAGATTGCTTCACTACCGTAAGTGACATCACAGCGACAGAATGTAAACAATTATTGGATAAAAAAGTCGACATCATCACCCCTAACGGATTTGAAGACGATTTCGTTCCTAAAAATGAAAAATTTGACAAAAAAAGAAATGCTGCTCGTAAAAAATTAAAAGAAGTAGCAGAAGCTCTTACTAGTCAAAAACTTAACAAAGACACTTTATTCGTTGCTACTTCTGGTCGCTACGAATTCAAAAATAAAGGCATTGACGTATTCGTCGATTCTCTAAAATTGCTAAACGACAATGCAAATCTAAAAAAAGACGTTGTCGCTTTCATCATGGTTCCTGCTAACGTATGTTGTGCGAGAGAGGACTTAAAAGCTAAACTTAAAAACAAAACTAAAGAACCCCTTAACAATCCAGTCATCACCCACAATCTTTATGACGAATGGAATGACCGTTTGTTGGGTCAATTGAAATACCATAACTTAGATAATATCAAAAATCAACACGTAAAAATTATCTTCGTACCTTGCTATTTAACTGGTAATGATGGTATCTTCAATATGAGTTATTACGATCTACTAATCGGCTTCGACTTAACCGTATTCCCTTCTTATTACGAACCTTGGGGATACACTCCACTCGAAAGCGTTGCATTTTCTATTCCAACCATCACCACTTCCCTTTCTGGATTTGGTTCATGGGTAAATAAAAAATCAAAAAGCATAGATGGAGGCGTTGCCGTTATTAAACGTGATGATGCAAACTATATGGAAGTAGCTAACGAGATCCAAACGATCATTGCTGCTTACTCTCAAAAATCGGATAAAGAAGTTGACGATAGTCGCAAAAAAGCCGCTGCCATCGCCCAAAAAGCTCAATGGGAAAACTTTATTGAATATTATCAAAAAGCTTATTCAATTGCTCTTAACAAAAAAATTAAAAAATAATTTATCAATATATTTTATATTATGACTATAAAAGTTTCAGATGCTAATGCACCTATCTTTAAAGAAGTAACTGTAAAATCAAAGATTCCTGCAAAACTTACTAAATTACAAGAAATCTCGCGTAATCTTTGGTGGGTATGGAACGATGAAGCTATCGAATTGTTCCGTTTTATTGACCTAAACTTATGGAATGAATGTAATGGTAACCCAGTTCTTTTCCTTGAAAGAATTGACTCTAAAAGTCTTGATAATCTTGAAAAAGATGCTGAATTTATGGGTCGCCTTGAAGAAGTTTACAAAAACTTCAAAAACTACATCAACGAAAAACCTAATACAAAAAAACCTTCTATTGCATACTTCAGTATGGAATATGGTTTAACCGAAACACTAAAAATTTATTCTGGTGGTCTTGGTGTTTTGGCTGGTGACTATCTAAAAGAAGCCAGCGACTGCAACATCGACATGGTAGCCGTTGGTTTCCTATATAAATATGGATACTTTACTCAATCGCTTTCGGTAGAAGGCTATCAAATCGCTAATTATGAAGCTCAAAACTTCAACCTTCTTCCATTAAGCCGCGTATTGAACGAAAACGGCGAACCTCTTGTAATGGAAATTCCTTACCCAGGTCGTAACGTTTACGCATACGTATGGAAAGTTTCTGTAGGTCGTGTACCTTTGTATTTGTTGGACACAACCCACGAAGCCAACTCAGAATCAGACCAATCAATCACACATAAATTGTATGGTGGAGACTGGGAAAACCGTATGAAACAAGAATATTTATTGGGTGTTGGTGGTATCCTAACGCTTAACCGCTTAGGCATCAAAAAACAAGTTTATCATTGCAACGAAGGACACGCTGCCCTTATCAATGCTCAAAGATTAGTGGATTACATTCAAAACGACGGTTTATCATTCAACCAAGCTCTTGAAGTAGTTCGTGCTTCTTCTCTTTACACAGTTCATACTCCAGTTCCTGCTGGTCACGACAAATTTGAAGAAGGTCTTATTCGTTACTATATGGGAAGTTTCCCAGAAAGAATGGGTATTTCTTGGGGTGATTTTATGGCTATGGGTCGCGAAAATCCTGAAAACCAAGGTGAAAAATTCAGTATGAGTGTATTCGCTTGCAACTGTTCACAAGAAGCTAATGGTGTAAGCTGGTTACATGGCAAAGTTTCACAAAAAATGTTTAGTCCTATTTGGAAAGGTTATCTTCCAGAAGAACTTCACGTTAGTTACGTAACAAATGGAGTTCACTACCCAACATGGGCTACCTCTGAGTGGAAAAACTTGTTCATCAAGACCTTCGGAAAAGAATTCTTAAACGATCAATCAAACACTTCTTATTGGGAAAAAATCTATAACGTTTCAGACGAAGAAATCTGGAAGGTTCGTGAAGCTCGTAAGAAAAAATTATTCGAATACATCCGCGTTAAATTCAGCGAAGATTGGATGAAAACGAATGGTAATCCTTCGCACATTTTGAAAGTTTTGAAACAAATCAATCCTGATGCTTTAACCATCGGTTTCGGTCGCCGTTTCGCTACTTACAAACGTGCTCACTTGTTGTTTACCGATTTGGAACGCTTGTCTAAAATCGTTAACAACCCTAACTACCCTGTTCAATTCTTCTTCACTGGTAAAGCACACCCTGCTGATGGTGGTGGTCAAAATTTAATTAAACACATCGTTGAAATCTCTCGTCGCCCTGAATTCCAAGGTAAAATCATTTTCCTTGAAAACTACGACATGGCACTTGCTAAACGTTTGATTTCTGGTGTTGATATTTGGTTAAATACACCTACTCGTCCTCTTGAAGCTTCAGGTACATCTGGCGAAAAAGCTCAAATGAATGGTGTTCTTAACTTCTCTGTTCTTGACGGATGGTGGTTAGAAGGTTATGTAAAAGGTGCTGGATGGGCATTGACCGAAAAACGTACTTTCCAAAACCAAGATCAACAAGACCAATTAGATGCTGCTACTATTTACAATATGTTAGAAAATGAAATCATTCCTCTATACTACGCTAAAAATAGTAAAGGTTTCTCTCCTGAATGGATTATGTTTATCAAAAATTCTTTGGCAAAAATCACTCCAAGATTTACTACCAAACGTATGATTGATGACTACATCGAAAGATTCTACCAACCATTAGCTAATCGCGTTGAAAAAATGAAAGCTAACAGCTTCGCTAAAGCTAAAGAAATAGCTGCTTGGAAAGAATTTATGGCAACTAATTGGGGAACTATCGAAACAAAAGACGTTCAATTCCCTGACGCATTATTGAATCAACCAAAAGTCGAAGAAGATTATACAATTCATTTAACAGTTGACCGCAAAAACATCTCTGCTGATGCAATCGGCGTAGAACTTATCGTTACCGAAACTGCTAAAAATGGCGAAGATAAAATCGTTCTTGCTGAACAATTCAAACAAGAAGGTGAAAATGGAACAAATGTTAATTATGCATTGACCTTCCAACTTAGCAAACCTGGTACTTACAAATATGGTATTCGTATCTATGCTAAAAATGAAGATCTTCCTCACCGTATGGACTTCAACTACCTACGTTGGGTTAATTTCTAATAGAATTTTTGCTCTATATAAAAGAAGGTTCTCTCACGAGAACCTTTTTTTATTATCCCCTAATTAAATTATTTTTCACTTACATTAACAACTATATACTTTTTTTTAAGTATTTTTGAATATTAAAACATAACCAATAAACTAATGCACATTCCTCCACTAATAAGCGACCTTGCTCTGATTCTTATCTCAGCAAGCATCACTACTATCCTATTCAAATGGCTCAAACAGCCTGTAATTTTAGGATATATAGTAGCAGGACTACTTATTAGTTCCCAATTTGAAATCACACCAAATATCGGATCTACCGAAGAAATCGGTGATTGGAGCGAACTCGGAGTTACATTTCTTATGTTCGGTTTGGGATTAGAATTTAGTTTCAAAAAACTACTAAACGTTGGCAGAAATGCCTTCATCGCTTCTGTTGTTATTATTCCTTGTATGATTCTCCTCGGCACACTCGTCGGACTCATGCTTGGTTGGGGATTATCCAATAGCTTGATACTCGGAGGTATGATTTGCATGTCAAGTACAGCCATCATTATGAAAGCTTTCAACGATATGGGATGGCGTACCCAAAAGTTTACACAACTGGTCTTAGGTATCCTTATTTTTGAAGACTTAATTGCCATTCTATTGTTAGTTGTCATAAGTACCACTGCTGTCAGCAAAAGTTTCGAAGGTGGTCAACTTGCCATCGCTATAACGAAACTTATTTTCTTCATGATTTTGTGGATTCTAAGTGGTATATTTATTCTCCCTACATTACTAAAATGGCTTAAACGAAAAGGTATTCTTAACGACGAAACCTTACTCATCGTTTCCATAGGACTTTGCTTCTTAATGGTCATCATTGCTACTAATTCTGGTTTCTCATCCGAACTTGGTGCCTTCGTAATGGGATCAATCCTTGCAGAAACTTTAGAAGTTGAACGCATTGATAAAATTGTTAAACCTTTAAAAGACCTTTTTGGTGCCATATTCTTCGTCTCTGTAGGTATGATGATCGACTTGAGCATATTAGCAGAATACTCTGTTCAAATCTTAATTATCAGCATTACTGTAATTATTGGACAATCATTCTTTGCTATCTGCGGACTATTACTTTCAGGACAAACACTTAAGACCTCGGTACAATCAGGTTTTTGTTTAACACAAATTGGAGAATTTGCTTACATTATTGCTATGTTGGGTACCAATCTTGGAATACTCGAAAAACATATTTACCCCATCATCGTAGCAGCCAGTGTAATAACCATTTTCATAACACCTTTCTTTATGAAATTAGGACTACCAGCATACAATTTTCTAAGCAAAAGACTCAGTCCTGATTTAATAAATAACTTAGAGCGCTATAACCTAAACATCGGAGTAAGTGTACAAAACGAAAATATTTGGAAAACCTTACTGATACAAATACTACGTATATTATCGGTTTATAGTATTGTCATTATCGGAATCTTATTTGTTTATTATAAATACCTTTTACCTTTGGTTACTCCATACGGGTTTTGGGCAAAAACGATTTTAGCAATAGCTACAATTCTTTTAATATCTCCATTTTTGCGTGCAATCATTGCTAAGAAAAACCATTCACGCGAATACAAATACCTACTTGCCAGCAAAAAAGTAAATCGTGCTCCTCTATTGGTACTCACTCTTTTACGCTTTATTTTGGCTACTGGCTTTCTTATGTTTATTCTTATCAATACTTACAATGCTGCCATTGGAGTATTATTCGCTATTGCAAGCGTGGGCATTTTAATTATGTTCTTCTCACGTAAATTGAAAATGTACTCCATTCGTATGGAACGCCGATTCTTTTTTAATTTGAATCAACGCGAATACGTAGAAAAACTACAACTACAAGAAGGACAAGTCTTCAAGAACTATATACTAAGTAGTCGCTTAAAATCTTACGACTTGCACCTCACCGATTTTGAAGTTGACCCCGATAGCGACATTTGCGGAAAAACTTTAATAGAAACCGACTTTCGTCGAAAATACGGCATCCACATCGTTTCTATCATACGTGGAACTAAACGCATCAACATTCCTGGAGGAAAAGAGCAATTATTTCCTTACGACAAAATTTGGGTACTTGGTGCCGACGAACAATTGGACAAAGTTCAACACTTTTTTTCATCCAAAAATGATGATACTAAAGTTGAAAAAGAAATTGAAAACAACGAAGTAAGTTTGGAACAATTTGAAATCTCTGCCAATAACTCATTAGTAGGGAAAACCATTAAAGAATGTGGCATTCGAGATTTTAATAAATGCTTGGTCGTTGGTATCGAACGTGATAATGAATCTATGATGAATCCTGACGTCCAAACTACCTTATGTGCTGGTGATATTGTCTGGATAGTGGGAGAAAAAAATCACATTTCAAAACTCACACACACAGACGCCGTTTCTATTTTGGAAGAAGATTAAAAAATATAATACAATTCTTAAATCAGTATGCTTCTTCCCACACCTAAATAAAATAACCATAATAAAAAAATAAGGTCTTTTAAAACCTTAAAAAAACGCTGACGATATTTTTATCACCAAGCATAGCAAGACGCTTTAAAAGACGTTTTATTTTATTTTAATTCGCCTATTTATTATTTATTTCCATTTGCAGCAATTTCTCTCATAGTACAAGTCGAGTGGTCACAGTTTTCGTCTTCTTCAAATCGTACGTTTTCACATTTACCATACAAATTCATAGCATCATACATCGTCATCCATTGGTAAGTCGTTATTTTTTTACCATTTAATGTATATGAAATTATCTTACACGTTGGTTGTTCAATCTTATCACACGAAATAAACAATGCCATAAAAAAACTACCTAAATACATCAACAAAACAAGTTTTTTCATAAAGCTACTTATTTAAGGTTAAGTCTCATTAATTTTACATTACCAAAGATATATTTTTATTTGAGAAAAAAAAATTAAAAAAATACTTTAAATAGCAAAAGAAGATACATGATAAATTATGTATCTTCTTTTAACTATATTATGTTCAAAAATATTTTATTCTACCAAAACTTTTTTAACTATAGACTCAAACTCTATCATATACACACCTATTGACAGATTACCATTTTGGTTAGAAACCTCTTTCCCCTCTATATTATAAAGCCTAAATGGTTTATTCGATATAACTTCACCTTTTTTTACTTCAACTATAATCTCATCTTTTTGAGTATCAATAGCCGTATAACCTACTTGAGATTTATTATATTGATCTATAACATCTAATAATTTTAAACATTCATCATCTATATCAGACTGAGTCAATGTCTCTGATACCATACAGCTTTCAGCTACTTTAATTTCAACAGAGATCATTCTCTACACTTTAAACAAATACAAAAACACCTCTTTTATGGTATTGTTATTGTACATTCAGATTTTGTAGCAAGAGGGAACGAACGAGCATTTAAATTACATTCGTCACCTTTAACCAATAAAAAGAAAAAGTTGAATGGAGGAATAACAAAAAACATTCCTATCGTTAATCCTATACTCTTTCCTCTATGAGCTTCGCCTTTTTCTAATGTAGAACCAGTTAAGTCGATTACAGAACCATCAATTGCAGTAGTAGAAATACCTTTAAGTTCCACCTTACCTGGTCGTCCAATAAAACCAGCCTTACGTGCCTTTACATCAATTAACACAGGAGTTCCTTCTTTAATAACAGTTTGCCCCATTACTACAACATCACTGGTTACATAAGCACTCATTTGTTTTACTTTAGAAGTAGAAGGTACAACGTCTGATGTTTTTACAAAAACACTATACCCCTTAGGTAATACAACTTGATTTTGCGAAAATAATCCCAAGCATAAAAGCGAAAAAATCGCCAATAAAATTTGTCTTTTCATAATAATATAATTTAAAATTCACGATACACTTAATAAGGTTTATATTTGGTTTGCGTGAGAAAACCAAATATTTTTGAAAGAACTTTCAAAAAAAAATAAAAAAAATGATGAGAAGATTTTCAACAAATGCACAAATGTCCGTGTCATTTTTTTTGCAACTGATAAATGACAACTGCTAATCCCCTAAAGGGGATTTATGTGTGAGGTAAAATCCATATCTACAGATACTAATCCCCTAGCGGGGAAGCAAATTCACAAATGTTTATGCATATTTCTAACTCCTTAGTCCCGACTACATAACCTTTGTACATCGCTTGGGCATACACAAACCACAAGCATTCAACAATTGACAGCACAATCCACCTTATTATTTATCCTCCGCCTTATTTCTGAGTAGGAAAATATCGTGAGGAAAACGTTAAAAAATTCAGACTGTTTGAGCGAAGCGAGTTTCTGAATTTTAGTTTTCAGAACGATAAATTTTCCGTTAAACTCAGAAATACAGCGGCGGCGTTTTTTGTTTCGTTTTTTTCGCTGCAGAAAAAAATGAAAAGAGAGAAAAGAAGTTCGATTTATCGCTCGCTTATTCGCAAAATTGTTTCGTTTTTTTCAATAGGAAAAAATATGAAAAATTTGAATTAAAAATAGAATATAAACATCATCCTAACGTCGGCACAATACACCTTATTATTTATCCTTCCGCCTTATTTCTGAGTAGGAAAATATCGTAAGAAAAACGTTAAAAAATTCAGACTGTTTGAGCGAAGCGAGTTTCTGAATTTTAGTTTTCTGAACGATAAATTTTCCGTAAAGCTCAGAAATACAGCGGCGGCGTTTTTTTGTTTCGTTTTTTTTAGCTGCAGAAAAAAATGAAAAGAGAGAAAAGAAGTTCGATTTATCGCTCGCTTACTCGCAAAATTGTCTCATTTTCTGTCACCGCTTCGCGACTCTGTGATGGTGGATGGTTTATAAACACAGAGGCACCGCTTCGCTCACCCTGCCTACTCTATATTGCCCTTTCAGGGCTAAAATGCACAAATGTCCGTGCCATTTTTTTTTGCAACTGACAAATGACAACTGCTAATCCCCTAAAGGGGATTTATGTGTGAGGTAAAATCCATATCTACAGATACTAATCCCCTAACGGGGAAACAAATTCACAAACGTTTGTGCATATTTTCTAACTCCTTAGTCCGACTACATAACCTTTGTACATCGCTTGAGCATACACAAACCACAAGCATTCAACAATTGACAGCACAATCCACCTTATTATTTATCATTCCGCCTTATTTCTGAGTAGGAAAATATCGTGAGGAAAACGTTAAAAAATTCAGACTGTTTGAGCGAAGCGAGTTTCTGAATTTTAGTTTTCTGAACGATAAATTTTCCGTAAAACTCAGAAATACAGCGGCGGCGTCATTTTAGCTTCGCTGATTTTGCTCTCGCTCGGGTAAAATCAAATACATTTGATTTACCTCTCGCTTACTCGCAAAATTGTTTCGTTTTTTTTCGCTGTAGAAAAAAAATGAAAAGAAATAAACAAAGGATAAGCAGTAAGGAGTCGAGGTAGAATACAAAAACGTCTGCACAATTTTTCTGATAACTAACAATTGACAACTATCAACTAGTAACAAAAAAAAGCGAGTTGTTCATTGAACAACTCGCTTGAAAAATGGCGGCTACCTACTCTCCCACTTTTACGCAGTACCATCGGCGTTACGAGGCTTAACTTCTCTGTTCGGAATGGGAAGAGGTGGGACCCTCGTGCTATAACCACCTAAATATCTTTAAAAAGGTCTTATAACTTATGAAAGAAAAAGAAAGTTGGAACTGAGTTAGAAAACGTCTTTCGTAAAGAAA
>Ga0247610_10002357_pt1 | contig 21951 bp, 17 predicted proteins | sample 174DNAGHGhighgp2_FD_193483 | JGI IMG/M metagenome (GOLD analysis project Ga0247610, IMG submission 193483) | Sheep rumen microbial communities from Palmerston North, Manawatu-Wanganui, New Zealand - 1742 DNA GHGhigh gp2 | ecosystem: Host-associated > Mammals > Digestive system > Stomach > Rumen...
ACCTCTTACCTCTTACCTCTTACCTCTTTGCTGGATTCCAGCGATAACATTGGCATGGTTTGTCCAAAGATTCGATTCGCCTGGGGCAATAACCCCATTCAATATGCTGGCTATACCCCATTATCAAAGATAACTCTACGAAATACCGCCATTGGCTGTGGAGAAAAAGACCATGGTCAGTACGATACGCCCCACTCTACTCCATACGCTCATGGTGCAGCTATGATGGTCAAGCGGGAAGTCATTGACAAAGTTGGTTTCATGCCCGAATGCTATTTCCTCTATTATGAGGAACTTGATTGGTCTATGATGATTTGTCGTGCTGGTTACGATATCTGGTACGAACCAGCCTGCACCGTCTATCATAAAGAAAGCCAGGCTACAGGTCAAAACTCTCCGCTTAAGAGTTATTACATGACTCGCAACCGCCTCCTCTTTGCTAAACGCAATATCAACAGTCCCCAAAGACACTTGACCTATCTATACTTGATAGTCATTGTCGCTTCAAGGGACATCTTGAAATCTACTCTTCATCGTCGCCCCGACCTGGCCAAAGCCACCCTCAAGGGCCTCCGCGACTTCTTTGCTCTAACCTCTAACCCCTCACCTCTCACCTCTTAACAAATATAATTATGACACTTTGGGATATTTTCACATATATCGACTGGATTCTATTTATTTGGATTGCACTGACAGTCCTTTATTTAGGTGTGTTTGCTATTACATCGCTTTTTGCCAGACATAGCGAAACACCAAAAGCAAAAAAACAGAATCGTTTCATCATACTGATTCCTACTCATAAGAACGGAAAAAGCGTTATGATGACAGTCAAGTCTGTTTTAGGTCAATCCTACCCCATGCGCCAATTTGACGTGACCGTAATTGCTGACAAAGAAGATGAGATGACCTTATTCCACTTGGCTCAGCAACCCATCACCCTGTTGACGCCCAATTATGAAAAAAATTCTAGAGTGAAGTCTCTTCAGTTGGCCATCAACAACCTACCTCAGTTTAAAATATATGACGTAGCAATTATTTTGGAAGCCGGAGATGTCGTGGAGACAGAGTTCTTAAACCAAATCAACGATGCATACGAATCTGCAGGAACCAAAGCAATTCAAACCCACAAGCTTTCGCTCAACCGCGATACGGTGACAGCTCGTTTGAGTGCTGTTTTCGAGGAGATTAACAATTCGATCTTCCGTCGTGGTCATATCAGCATAGGACTTCCCACTGCTTTGCAAAGTTCTGGAAACGCCTTTGACTTCGAGTGGTTAAAAACCTATTTGCAAATGGCTAAGCCTTATTGGGCAGACAAGGAATTAGAAGCAGTCTTGACCCGTCAACATATCTATATCGACTATTTTGACAACATCTTTGTCTATGGCGAAAAAAGCCGTGAAGCCGATGATTTCAACCGCCAGCATCGTAACTGGATTTGGGCACAGTTCAAGACTTTTATTCGGAATGTCCGTTATCTTCCAACTGCCCTAATGAATCGCCACTATTACTTGTTAGACAAGCTCATACAATGGATGCTCATCCCTCGAATGATTATGATGCTGATAATCATGGCCATGTGCGTCATCGTTCCGTTTATCTATATGACAGCAGCATTAAAATGGTGGGTACTTTTTGCCATTGTAGTGCTTATATTTGCCCTTGCAACTCCTAATTATTTGGTCGATGAAAAATGGGACAGGACCTTCTTTATGGTTCCTGTTGTTCTGTTAAGTTCCATTCTCAACAAATTCTCATTAGGCAGAAAGCTACTCAACAAGTTTGATTTACAAAAATAAGTTCAACTTATGATTTGGCAAATAATACATATTATCGATATAGCTCTTTGGCTGTTTATGGCAGCATCAGCTGCCTATGTACTCTTTTTTGCCTTGGTTTCAATTCTGTGGAAAAAACGAGTATCCAAACTAACAAACTATCTCACAGGCCAAGTCATGGCAATGCGTAAAAAAGATTTCTTCAGCTACCTCATCCTCTACCCTGCTTACAATGAAGACCGCGTGATTGTCAACTCTGTCCAAAATTTCTTAGCCCAATACTACCCGTACGATAGTTTCCATGTGGCGGTTATTTCCGACCACATGCAGCCAGAGACCAACAAAAAGTTGGCGGAACTCCCTATCACCCTACTTCTACCTGTTTTTGACAAAAGTAGTAAGGCCAAAGCCATGCAATACGCCATGGACCACTTTCAGAAGGCTGAAGTCAGAGGGCAGAGGTCAGAAGATTTCGATTATGTTATCATTCTCGATGCGGACAATGTGGTAGAACCGCATTTTTTGGAACAGTTAAATACAGAATGTGCCAAAGGATATAAAGCCATCCAATGCCATCGCTGCGCCAAGAACAGCGATAATGACGTCGCTGTCCTTGACGGCGTCAGCGAAGAAATCAACAACACCATTTTCCGCAAAGCCCATAATCGTATCGGTCTTTCTTCTGCGCTCATTGGTTCCGGTATGTGCTTTGATTACCAATGGTTCAAGGAAAATGTATATAAGCTATCAACTGTAGGTGAAGATCGCGAATTGGAGGCCCAGTTACTCTTGCAAAAAGTCTTTATCAAATACGAACCTGACATCCATGTTTTTGACGAAAAAGTTAGCAACAAGGATAATTTCCAAAAGCAACGTCTTCGTTGGATGACAGCTCAGATTCAAAGTCTCTTCATGCAGCTGCCTCATCTTCCCTATGCTATCAAGACTGGAAATATTGATTATATCAACAAAACCATCCAACAAGCTCTTATCCCTCGTTCTATGCTGGTTGTGGGAGCTTTTGTTTGGTCTATCTTTATGACTATATTCTCTCTGACTTTTTCTAATTATTGGTATATCAAGTGGTGGTGTTTATTCTTGACTATTTGTATTTCCCTGTATTTGGCAATACCCAAACAACTTCGCAGCCATACCGTTTTTGGCAAAATTTTTTCTGTTTTCACCCTTGTCTGGAGAATGGTACAGAATGTCCCTAAAATTAATCGAAAGAACAACGATTTCATCCACACCCAACACGGTAAGTAATTATCAACTGTCAATTCTCAATTAGTTTAAATGGGTGAAAGAGTACACAAAAGTATAATAAACGCAGAAGTAAACTTAGTATTTTACTTCCTGTCACTCTTTTTAGCTTTTTTTTCTCGCAAGATTTTCTTAGACTGCCTTGGAGCTGAATTCATTGGTCTTACCGGCACATTAGGCAACATCTTAGGATATTTGAATTTATCTGAATTAGGAATATCAGCATGCATTGGATACTTCCTTTTCAAGCCTGTCCAATCTAACAACCGCCAAGAAATACAAGAGATTCTTTCCCTATTAGGCTATTTATATAATTGGATTGGAGGTGCTATTTTTGTAGGTGCCTTTATTATAAGTTTATTCTTTCCACTGATTTTCTCTAACACAGAACTAGAGCTTAGCATTATATATTTTGCCTTTTATTCTTTTTTAGGTTCGTCACTTATCGGCTATTTTATCAATTATCGACAGATCCTCCTGAATGCAGATCAGAAGAACTATTTAGTAGCCATCTACTATCAATCGGCCAATTTAATAAAAATAGTACTCCAATTATTTTTAGCATATCACTTAAATAATTACTATATCTGGGTTGCTATCGAATTCCTCTTCGGAATCATTGGCTGTATCATCCTAAACTGGAAAATCAACAAAGAATATCCATGGCTGCACGTGGATAAACGAAAAGGGAAGCAACTTCTTAAGCGATATCCTGAAATTATCACGAAGACTAAACAAGTCTTTATCCATAAAATCAAAGACTTTGTCTTGGTTAAAAGTGACGAATTGTTTATTTTTTTATTTGTATCGCTCAAGATGGTAGCCTACTATGGCAACTATATGATTATTATTTCCAAGCTCATCTCACTTTTTGCTGCTGCATCTGGAAGTGTGGGGGCCAGCGTTGGTAATCTTGTTGCAGAAGGCAACAAAGAACGAATGATAAAGGTTTTTTGGGAATACACAACTATCCAACATACTATCGCAGCAATATTAGCTTTCTCACTATATGCCTTCCTAGAACCCTTTATTTCACATTGGCTTGGTTATGAATATATTATGGATAACCGCATCCTCATTCTTTTAGTCATCTATATTTATATTACTAACTCTCGAAATTCCATTGATAGTTTCAACTATGCCCATGGACTTTATGCTGATGTTTGGTCTGCCTGGGCAGAGCTTATTATCAATGTCGGCGTCACAATCATTTGTGGACTTCAATGGGGCATTATTGGTATCTTACTAGGCAAGTTAGCCAGCCTTATTCCAATCGTCGTTATTTGGAAACCTTATTATTTGTTTACGGCAGGTTTTAAAAAGTCTGTTAGCGTTTATTGGCGAAATGTCTTGCGCAACTATGCCATCTCAGCTATTGCCATTGGTTCTTCACTCTATCTATTACAGTTTATCCCTATAAATCCCTATCACACCATTGGAAATTGGATTGCCTATTGTGTCGCAGGCATGATTATATTCCTTGCCCTTGACCTCACAGCAACCATGTTATTTGCCAAAGGCGCCAAAGACAGCTTTGAACGCATGAAAAATATCAGAAGAAGATGAATTCAGAATATCATCGCATGTTTTATATAGAATAATTTTGCAGTTTCACAAATAATTGTTATCTTTGCAAAAATTAAAGAATACGAAACGGAAAGATTCTTCAATACTGATTTAGATTGTTAAAGATGCAAAATGTAATACAATGAATGATTTGACAACTTCACAAAGAATAGAATATATTGATTCACTGAAAGGCTTTCTTATCCTATCAGTAGTGATGTGCCATGTATCTGGTTATTGTTTAAATATTCAAGCAGATATTCCTACGTATCAATTCATTTTATTTGAATTTCGCAATCCTCCATTCTTTTTTATTAGCGGTTTCCTTGCATACAAAGCCTACGTTACTTGGGATATAACAACAACTCTCAACTTAATTAAAAAGAAAATAATATCCGTTTTATGGCCCACTATTATTTTTACTGCAATATTACTATATATACACCCTTCCTATAAAGGATATAGTTTCCTAAATCATAGCATTACAGATATTTGGATTTATTGGTTCACTTTATCTCTCTTCCTATTCTTTTTTTTATATTATTTCCTCGAATCATGTATGGTTTTTATTAAGAGCGAAAAGACTAAGTCGTTTATTCTTCTTATAATAGGTTTATTCTTTTACTGTTTGTTTTTAATCAATTCTATTTACGAATCTTTGCCTTTTTCAAACAACGTAAAACATCTTTTCGGAATGGGCTACTGGGGATATTTTTTCTTTTTTTCAATAGGAGTGTTGGCGCGCAAGCATAATACACTTTTTAGGATAGCGCTTGATAATATATATGCATTAGGAACATGTATTTTATTATTTATAGTAATGAATATATTTAATGTACCTCTTCGCGAAAATCATTATAATCTTTTTCGCATCACAACATACCTAACGGGTATAATTCTTGTCTTCTCTTTTTTTAGAACCTATCCATTACACAGATTGCTAAAAAAAAGCTTTGTTATCACTGGCAAGAGGACGCTTGACATTTACCTTATTCACTATTTTTTCTTGCCTTTATCATTAATAGATTATAGCTATTTTTTGCATTCTTCACCTATGCCTCTGATTGAATTTACAATAACGCTTTTTTTATCAATCATCATCATCGTGTTGTCACTCCTCGTTAGTTATATTATTAGACTTAATCCCATTTCTTCATCTTTTTTCTTCGGGATAAAACAAATGCAAAAAACATGATTACATTTTTGTCATTTTCACTAATTTGTATTATCCCGAAGAAAACTGTATTATAATCATATTTTACTAGATAAAAAACCTTTAGATAATAAATATGAAATATTCTATTATAACAATAAACTACAACAACAAACAAGGACTTAAGAATACTATTGAGAGTGTTATCCATCAGACATATCGTGATTTCGAATATATCGTCATTGATGGAGGTTCAACTGATGGCAGTGCGGATATTCTCAAAGAATATGACTCTCATATCGATTACTGGGTATCAGAGCCAGACAAAGGCATCTACAATGCCATGAATAAAGGAATTGCTAAAGCAAAAGGAGATTACCTAAACTTTATGAATTCCGGTGATTGTTTCTTCGATTATAACGTATTGCAACGTGTAACTGACTATGGATACCATACAGACTTCATCGTAGGTTGTGATTTGCATGTCAACGAAACGAGTGGTCTAAGCCATGTTTCTATACAGCCCTCCAGATTATCAATGATGCATTTTTTTATCGCCACTTTAGATCACCAAAGTTCTTTCATTCGTCGCGAACTTTTCAAAGACTCACTTTACAGAGAAGACTTCCGGCTGGTCAGCGATTGGATATTCTTCATGCAAAAAATAGTCAGTGAAGGTTGTCAGGTACAATTTATCCCGGATATAATCTGCCGTCGAGAGGAAGGGGGAATTTCAGAACAACAGCAAATAACGAACAAAAAGGAAATTAGCCATTGGCTACACAACTACCTACCCAAAGGTGTTTACGATGATTATACCATTCTCTCCAATCTCGACAGGACAAGTTTAGATCGTCTATTCAATATCATTGAAAACAAGAGACAGCGCCGATGGCTCATCAACGCAATAAAGCTGATAAATAAATTCCTCTAAAAAAACACAGAAAAAGTATGTTAAAAAAAAGAGGCATTTCTCTCAAATCCTTGATGGTTTATCTTCAAAAGACGTCTCAGCTTATTCTATTTCCATTTCTGAAGGAAGCCGTTTGTATCGTTTTTTTATTCCTGTTGGGATTAATAAGTATATATTCTGTTTACACAAATAAATTCTACCTTTCCTTACTTTACCAATGTCTTGAGTTGTTTTTTGAGGTTTATGTCCTCGCATATATAATAATCATTATTCCGACTTCATTAAAACGATTTTTCAAATTTTCAATCTGTGCATTCCTTTACATAATAACTATCGTCGATTTATTCTGCTATATTAGGTTTGGAACAACAATAACCCCCAACATAACCCAATTACTGAATGAAACTAATCTGTCGGAAACTCAAGGTTTCCTCGAATCTTATATAGATATAGAAATGCTTATTTCTTCAATAGGGATTGTCATCCTTATTGCCATCCTACATCTCGTTGCGAGTATATACTTTTCTTACAAAATCAACAATATTTTGACTAATGTCGTAAAAATCCCTCTCTGCAAAATAATACTGAGTATAATCCTTGCATGTGGTTGCTCGCTATTCATTAGCAACAAGCACAACTTATGGTCATTCTGCCACATCCAAACAGAAGATGGCCTTTCTGAATTTCTCCTATTTGACTACACAAGACAAAGGATAAACTATTTGCCCACATATCGTATGCTCACGTCCCTATATACAAATTCTATTTCAAATAGGCAAGTAGATAATTACATCTCAAACTTTGATAATATTCAAATTAACAGTTGTGGCTTTCTATCGCCCAATATCATTCTGATTATTGGAGAGAGCTATAACAAATACCATTCTGAATTATACGGCTATTCTATGCCAACAACTATATTCCAGGATTCGCTTTATCATAATGGGCAATTATTCGTATATAAGGATGCCGTAACCCCACACAATTTAACAAGCGAAGTTTTTAAAAACATTTTGTCCCTAAATGACTATTCTCAAAAGGAAAAATGGAGCGGCCAACCATTATTTCCCCAAATCTTCAAAGAAGCAGGTTATCATGTATCATTCTTGTCCAATCAATATATAGAAAGTGACATGACCGACTTTACCGCTGGGGCATTCATTAACGACTACAATATCAGTAAACGCATCTTCAGTACTAGAAATAAACAATTATACAAATTCGACGAAGACTTAATAGTATCATACGATTCTCTTCGCATACAAAATAACAAATATAATCTAACTATTTTCCATTTAGTCGGTCAACATATAACGTATAAAGAAAGGTATCCTAAACCCTATAGAGAATTGCATACTAATTTATACCATAGAGAGAACCTAAAACCAGAAGAACTTGAGATATTGTCAGAATATGACAATGCCACCAGATATAATGATGACGTATTAAGGATGATTATCGAAAAGTTCAAAAAAACAAACACCATCATATTATATCTCTCCGATCATGGAGAAGAATGCTATGATGAAATCCACACGTTCGGCAGAACGCATAATTCTCAAATTACCAAAGATATTGCAAAAAACGAATTTGAAATACCATTCTGGATATGGTGTTCCGAAGAATATAAGAGCAAGCACGCGGCCTTAGTTGAAGCTATTAGTCAATCAACTGATAAACCATTTTTTAGTAGCGACCTTGGTTTTCTTATGCTAAGAATTGCAGGAATATCATGTGATTATTATGATAAAAAAAGAGATATTTTAGATGACAACTACAAATCTGTACGGAAAAGACTATTAAGAGGTAGCATATATTACGAAGATTTATTCACAAAACAACACTATGGCTCATCAAGTTTGGAACAGGACAGACAGTGATTACATGAAACCCAATTCCCAAACCAAAAGAATTGCATATATTGATACAACAAAAGCAATATGCATATTTTTAATGATTGTAGGGCACTGGAATAGTAATGAACTACTATCAGATTATATATATTCTTTTCACATGCCAGCATTCTTCGTGGTTACCGGCTACCTTTATAGACCTCACGCTTGGTTTAAAACGCTCATGGCCTACACAATCCCTATAATGGTTTACTCGATTATAAATTGTCTAATTCAAATTGGTTTGGGTACAATTCTCCATATCTTCAATTACATTTCCAGACATCATTAGGAACGTTTTTCAATATCGATATGGTTTAGGAGAAAGTCTTTTCAACGGCATCTGGTTTCTATGGGCTCTTTTAGCACTAAGATTTCTATTTGGGGATATTAAATTGTTAAAGGGATTAAGAAGACATTACCTTCTTATTGCACTTGCAGCAGCTATATATATGACTTTTGAATATCGATTGATAAGCATTGATACCTTGTTTAGAGGTTATTATATAGGGAGGCTTATTCCTTGCTTACCTTTCTTTTGCTTTGGACTATATTTAAAAGACACTAAATGGACTCCACAACTAATAGCAAATATAAAATATATAATTCCACTAACCTTTTCTTTTATGGTCATGCCAGTTGTTAATGGAAGATGTGATATTTATAGCAATATCTATGGTTATTCATACTTTATTGCTATGACAAATGCTTTGTTAACAACATTACTCTTATTTTGGACAACTTTTAAAATTCCCGCAAACAAATTTATAGAAACCATATCCAAAGGCACACTGGTAATCCTTGGAATGCACATGCCACTTTTACGTGTCTTAGACAAGTTATTACCTCAAAGAATTAGCTTTTTCTTTCCTTTTATTGTCATTGTCCTATGCTATTATATTACACTTTTTTGTGAGCGATATTGTCCAATTCTCCTTGGTAAGATAAAACATTGAGGTCTCATTTGGAACGCCAACTCGGGGTATAAAGCCAATTATGTCTTGTATTTACCCAAAATCATTGGGAACCATTTTTCTGCAAGTGTAATGATTGGAATAAAAGCTATTAAGATAAGTATGCTAAATGCTAAATCTTCCACCCAAAACCTATCAGGCAGGCAAGTCAATCTACGAACAAAAATAATATGAAGACCAATAATTAAAATAGAGCCTTGGGCAAGAGAATTTACCATATTAACATAATGCATCCTGCTAAGCCAACGCGAAACGACATAAAGCATTGTCAAACCTGCCATACCACCTATAATAAAGAGTACGTAGTTTTGACCAAAGCCATTAAGATACATCCATACATAACCATTAAAGTTCCCACATAGAACAACCACGACAAGAGAACATACGAATAATAATGTTTCTATTCCCCAATGATGAAGATTATTAAAAAATGCTGTAAATGGCTTTAACATCACGCCAATCAGGAAAAATGGCATACAAACTGCGACATTTGCATTTGCATTGCTTGCTTCAACACCCTTAATATGAAGAAATATAGCAGCAACTGACAACGTGAAGAAAAGCAGGAAATATGCCCATTTTTTTTCTGGTATCAATTGCATTATCAATCGCATGACTATCAACGTATAGAAGTACCAACAAGGTCCCATACACCAGCGGTCACCCAATAATAACCACCTACAAAACCACAGCCACAATATATCATAATGCTCTCCATTCATCCAACAACGAAATGTAGCCTCGAGATGCATCATTACACTCATGATAACTGTAGGAACAAATAACTGCCAAAAACATTTTTTTACACATATTCCCCAATTAGGGGCCTTCTTATACAAAAAGCCTGAAATCAAACAGAAAACTTGAACACTGAAAACATATAAATACAAATGACCATCAGAGAAGAAATGGCCCCAGATAATCGATAATACAGCTAGCACCTTCATCCAATCAAGCCAAAGGAGCCTTTCTTTTTTCACAATTCTAGTCATATCTCGCTGTTTTTAACTTGACATATTTCTTTAGCACATTGGACAAATGGCGTTGTCCTTTATTATTAAAATGGACCAAATCATGATACAACTCCATATTTTCTCCTTCCTTGATACCATCAATCAAAACCACATTGGCAGAATCTGCCCAATGTATGATTTGCCGTCCTGTTTCGCAGAAAGATCCAACCTCTAATTCACGCTGTTCTGCATGAAGATAGATATACATTGGTATCTTCAGAGAATCTGCAATATGTTTAAGTTCATCAAAACCACTTACAAAATGCGGTGACTTATTAATGACTTGCCGTTTTTTCGCATTATTAACTACTTCTGCATCTGGGTCAGCATATTGTCTCGCCTGAAGGAAATCCTTAATATTCGGTATTAGATAGCGCTTAACTGCCTCACTGATAGCCAACTTATATTGTTTCTCTGGATAGCCCGGCCAAATGCCGACAACAGGAACAAACGTCATTTTATCAACCGCATCATGACTACTGCAAACTAATACCATTGCCTTAGCTCCAAAATCTCCATACTCTTTAAGATAGGCAGCACAATTATTAGGGCCCCAACTCCCACAACTAATGTTCAGCATCTGCATTCCTGTTTCTTTTGAGAAAAGTGTTGTCGCTAATGAGTCATGGTCTATCCAACTGCCGCCAAATAAGACAGAATCCCCTAATCCGAGCACTCGCACTTTGGTGCTATCTGGTTCTTCGCTTCGCTGTGAATAAGAATTGACCAATAGATGAACGCCCCATCTTTTCCGATCTTGGTTAGGTTGTAAAATATATTCATATATGTCGCTTGACTGGTATAACAAAGCATCGCAAAAACCTAAGCAAAAACGCAAAGACAATTCTGTAACAAATAGAATAACGAAGAACCCAACAACGAAGAATTTCGTTCTTTTCCACATGACCCTATTCCTATTACTTGTATTCATGCATATAATCTTTGTGCAAAAATAGCAATAAATCCATGAAACACAAAATTTTTTTTAAGTTTTCATTCAAAAACTTGCATATTATTATGGAAAATACTATCTTTGCATAAAATATATTACCGTTTCAGAAAATATGCTTTTCAACTCTTGGATATTTGTTGCATTGGTTGTGTCAACCATGCTTATCTATTACACACCCTTCATCCGGAAATGGCAGACATACGTATTATTAGTTGCCAGTTTCCTGTTTTACGCATACGACAGCATGCCGTTATTAATGCTTTTATTATTATCAGCAGTAATCAATGCTGTAGCAAGCTATGGTGCATTTTATCTGAAACATCCTCGAATATATGCAACTTCTGGAGTAATATTGAATGTAACGATATTGGCCATATTTAAATATGGTGGATTACTATCTTCATCTTTCTTTGATGTCAATTCTGGGGTGGGTCATTTCCTAACAACCATCCCCTTACCATTAGGAATTTCTTTCTACACCTTTAGTGGTATTAGTTTGGTAGTAGATGCATATCGAGGCCACCTTGACAACGACACGCAGTTGGTTCCGATGTCTTTTTCAAAGCACTTAAAGAAAACCTTGCTTTACATTTGCTTTTTCCCTAAGCTTCTAGCAGGACCTATAGCAAAGTCAAAGGATTTCTTTGCAGAAATGGGATATAAGTCTTTCCAGTGCATCAATTGGCAGTTTGCATTCAAATCACTGGTGATGGGATATTTCCTAAAAATGGTCATTGCCGACAACCTACAAGATTTCACATTTTGGATGGCCTATCCTTTTTTCAACGTTCGTGGAACAGGTACACTACTGCTGTGTGTACTTGGGTATTCCCTACAGATTTTTGCTGACTTTGCAGGCTATTCGCTGATAGCCATAGGTGTGGCATCGCTCTTTGGCTATAGGTTACCCACCAACTTTCATTTTCCTTACATATCGTCATCATTTCGTGAATTCTGGAAACGCTGGCATATCACACTCTCTCAGTTCCTCATGGAATATCTGTATTTTTCTTTAGGTGGAAATAGAAAAGGGAAGGTACGAACGTATATCAACCTTCTACTGACCATGATGTTAGGAGGACTTTGGCATGGAGCAGGTTGGAGTTATTTGGTGTGGGGAACCTTCCATGGACTATGCCTTGCCATTGAAAGAGCAGTTTGTGGCAAACGAGTTGACTGTATCCAGTTAGGTCAAGGAAGGCTTTTGACAAAACTTTCACATTTTTTATCTATCGCATTTGTCTTTATTCTTGTTTCTTTTGGTTGGCTACTCTTTATGCTTCCTGATTTCGAACAGGCAGCACTTTTCATAAAGTGCATTGTTACAAACTATGACAGGGAACCTTTTATCGACCCGAAAATATTACCTGTACTCGTTTATGCTATTCCCATAGCATTGTATCATTTAATCTACTATAACCGCGAGATGGTTTGGATAAAAAGATACGTACTACGCTTTGACTTTGTTTTTTATGGCATCATGCTATTCCTCATACTGACAAACAGTGGCAGCGCAGGGGCATTTGTCTATTTTCAGTTCTAACATCATCATACAACAGAGCTATGATAAAGAAAAGTTTTATTTGTTTCATCTTAATATTTATTGCACACGCATTGTTTGTTAGATGGTTCCCCAATGTGGGCATGGCTACCAATCAAAGGCAAGACAATATTTTGAAAGCCCAGCAGGCTTTCTATGCTGAGAATTTAAACATGGCTATTGTGGGCACCTCTCTTGCCAACAGAATTATCAGAGACAGCATTCCCCAAATACAGTCGTTGGCCTTTGTGGGCTGTTCCGTGGAAGATGGACTGCGGATATTACTGAACAGGCGTACCCCACCCCAATATGTATTCGTTGAGATTAACCTTTTGTTACGGGGAGCAAGAAAAGAATTAATTAATGGAACCACAGAGGGAATAGTGCCTAGAATAAAGGAATGGATTCCTTCCCTTCGCGAGCAATATGAGCCCATCTGTATTCTTGCCTATAGTATAATTGGAACTTCGAAACTGAACACACAAGCAGGTATGGCAGTAATAGACCAAAACCTACTAAATAGTGAAGTGGAAAATGCCTTAAAGGAAGACAATCCTATAGAACATACTATTATAGAAAGCCGTATGATTGAAATTAAGGCTTTGATAAACAGGTTGGAAGAAAAGGGCACAAAGTTCATTTTCTTTGAGATGCCAGTTAACTACAAGCTAACACACTTAAAGATGTATGATCAAATAAGAGAAGCTGTTAGGAACGATTTTCCTGAAGACAAATACGATTATCTGCCATCTGACACATCAAAATATATGACTACTGATGGGCAACATCTTGATTTTGAAGGACAGCAACGCTATACTCACTTCTTCAAAAGAGCAACTGCTAAATATATGAATCTATGAGAATAATTTGTGATGCCCCCGGACAAACCTGTAACAGGTTATGGACTTATGTTACCAGTGTTGCTCAATGTATTGCAGAGCATAAACAAATGGTTATCATTTTCTACGATTGGACCATTGAGGATTTCCCAAATCTTCTTCATGCTCCTTTTATTCATTTTCCACTTTGGCAACCTTGGTTCTTAAGATTACCTCGAGGATGGGGGTGGTATAAGCACCTAACTTGGAAAATGACCCATAATAAAATATGGGGTAAATTGTTCCAACATCTTGGTTTCAAGAAAGGGTGGTACACCATGGATGACACACGTTACTTAAAACAAACGAAAAAAGAACTACAAAATGTCTTTCGTCCTCGACGAGAGATTTGTATTAAAGCAGAAATGCTAATGCTTGAAATAAGAAAAGATACAGACATCGTTGTTGGAGTACATATCCGTCATGGGGACTATAAAACCTTCTTCGATGGCCGTTTTTATTATACGCTGGAGGATTTTCATACCTTTATGAAAAGAATCAAAGACTTGTACAATAATAAAAGAGTCGCCTTCTTCATCAGTAGTAATGAGTCTTTCGATGTAAATGTCTTTAATGATTGTAAATGTTATAGATTTGACAAAGAGCCCTCAGGTGATATTCTAGATCTTCATACATTGTCACTATGTGATTACATTATTGGCCCTTGGAGCACATATAGCCGATGGGCTTCATTTATCGGAGAGGTCCCGTTGTGCTTTATTAAACACAAAAATCAAGATTTAATAAAAGAAGATTTCTCAGTCGTTACAGACTTCTACCACTTCCAAAATGGAGAAAGTACAGAATTCTACTGGACAAAAGACCTTCCCAAACAAAATTGACATTTCCATTCCCCTATCCAATAATTGTATCACATAAACAATATCTTAATCTTTTTAATATGAGTAATAAACAACAAGTATTCTCCTTCGATATATTTGACACATGTCTTGTAAGAACATGCGGAGAGTCCTATAATGTTTTCTATATATTAGCAAAAGAAATCTTAGGAGATGATGCAGAACTTTCACAAATAAATGATTTTGTTTTAATAAGGAAAAGGGGAGAAGAATATGCTCGGAAAGCCCTTATCAATGAACAAAATGAAGAAATAACACTAAAAGAAATATATCATTTCTGTGATTTTAGGAGTATTACCGAAATTGACAACAATTCTATTATGCAAAAAGAACTTGAAATAGAAAACGAAGTTCTACTTCCAATCTATGAAACAAAAAAGACGATAGAACATTTGCATAGTAAAGGAAATACAATCGTCTATATTTCTGATATGTACCTCCCGAAGGAATTCATAATAAAAAAAATGAAAGAATATGATTACTTTGTTGATGAAAAGCTTGTTTATGTTAGTAGCGATATAAAAAAGACTAAAGAGACAGGAAGTCTGTACAGGTATATTCAAAAAGAGTTAAACATAGAATATAATAATTGGAGACACACTGGGGATAACGAGCTAAGCGACTACATGATTCCCAGGAAATTGGGAATTAAAGCAAAGATGGTCAAATTTGATTACAATCTATATGAAAAATCTTCTATAAATCCTTGTATAGATGATGGAGATATATTCAATGCTTATCCTTTCTCACTTTGTCGTGCTGTAAGGCTTGCAAATCAAAGCAACCCTCAGAATTTTTTTGCCGCTGACTTTATTGCTCCCATTTTTGTTCCATATACATACTATATTTTGTGTGATGCAAGAAAGAGAGGTATTGAGCATTTGTTTTTCATCGCTCGTGACGGTTATATACTATACTTAATCGCTCAAATTTTTTCCTCACACTTTCCTCATATTCATCTACATTATCTGTACGCATCACGAAAATCTCTTTATCTTCCTGGAATCGAACAGATATCCTATGATACAATAAAAGATATTGTACCTCTTGACAAAGGCATTCAAGGAATATTATATTCACTTCAAATGGAAGATTTTGATTATTCCCATCTATCAATTAATGGTCTAAGTAGCCTTGAGATTCTTAAATTATTACTTGAAGACAAGTCTTTTGTTGAAAACCTTAACAAACAGCATTATAAACAAAATGATTTATGTGCACGTTTTTTTATTCAGGAAGGTCTTTCTACTCCAAATTGTGCAATTGTTGATGTATTGGGAAGCAGAAGATGTCACCAATTTATCAATAACATATTAAGACATAACCACATGCCAGAGGTTTTCGCATATTATTATGAAGTAATGCATCAAAGGATTATTGATAGTGGCAAATATACTTCTATTAATTTTCAAGAAAAAAATATACATTCTAAAACATATCATCATGTTTCTCAGCCACTATGCGAACAATACTTTTGTATTACCAATCAGCAAAGGACTGTAGGCTATCAGAATATAAACAATACCATTAAACCAATATTTGAAAATGATCCAATTAATGATAGATATAAAGAGAAAATATTCAATGCTAATAAAATGATTCTGCTAGCATATGCTACCCATTTTATAAAGCATCCTGTTGTAAATCCGATTTTATGTATTAACAAAGCTCAATTCTGTTTAAACGTGTTTTACCATAACCCTCAAAAAGAATACTTAGAGGCGTTCAATGGCTTTTTCTGTACAGATGGCAATGCTAAATATACACTTCTCCAGAAAAACAACTTATTATATACTATCATTCATCATAATAAGTTCTTCAGATGGAAAGAAGGTAATCTTGTTTATAATAGTGGAGGATTCTATCGAATTATCAGAGCCATATTAACTCTTAGATTCTTTAGGCAAAGAACAATAGTATAATACCTATTCCTATTCAAATAAACTATTATGAGAATCGCAATACTAACATCTGGCATTTTACCCGTTCCAGCTGTTCAAGGAGGAGCAGTAGAAAATTTGACAGATTTCTATTTAGAGTATAATCATTTACATCAGATACATGATATTACTGTTTATAGTATCTGGCACCCTGAAGTGGAGAATCACAACGCCCTGAAGTCAAATGTTAACCATTATTATTTTATAAATACAAACGGAATCCGTGCAAAATTAAAGAAGAAACTATATGAGATAGCACATGGAAAAGGATATTATCATTATTCCATAGAATATTATTTACATGAAAGTATCAAGGTTATCAAAAAACAAAAATATGATATCATCATAATAGAAAATCGTCCAGGATATGCTTTAAAGCTAAAAGAAATAACAAAAGCGAAACTGGTTTATCATCTACATAATGAGAAATTGGACATTGATGCGCCACACTGCCAAGAAATATATGATGCTGCATGGCGCATTCTAACTGTTTCCGATTACATCAAATTTAGGGTACAAACTATCAATGTTCAAGACACGAAAACTCTTACTGTTTATAATGGTATCAACCTCTCGTCTTTTAATCATCTGTATAAAGGTGTTCGCTCGAGTTTGGGATTTTGCAAAAATGATTTTATCATTGTATTCAGCGGACGCGTCAATCGCGATAAAGGTATTATGGAATTGATAAAAGCGATAGACCTTTTAAAAGAAAAGCCTCTGATAAAACTAATGGTTATTGGTGGATCCTTTTTTGGCAATGAAAAGCATGATGATTTTTTTATGAAAGAGCTTAAAACTAAAGCAACTAAACTAAAGAACCGTATCGTCTTTACAGGTTTCATTCCTTATTCTCAAATGCCGAACTATCTAAGTATGGCAGACATAGCCGTCATTCCATCCGTGTGGGATGATCCATTTCCAACCACAATCCTTGAGGCACAGGCAATGGGTTTGCCCATTATTACAACTCATAAAGGTGGTATTCCAGAAGAAGTGACAAAAGAGAATGCTATATTACTTCACACAGACGGACATTTCATCGACAATCTTGCCAACGCAATCCTTGACCTCTATGAGCATCCTGAGAAACGGGAAATAATGGCTGCTGCATCAAAAGAGCGTTCTAAACTATTCGACAAGGATATATATGCTAATAATTTCTTTAAAGCTTTAGATGATGACTTACAAGTAAAATAGCATTTGTTATCATTGTTGACATTTTTGACTATTTGAGTTTTTCCTTTTGCAATTTTTGACGAAGGTGTAACAATTTATGAACACTCCAAGAACAAGTTACAACCAAGACGATATATATTGCGATGCCCAAATAACGGAACTCCGATGGAGTATTATAAAACACTATCTCACGCACAATTGGATGTATTACAAAGATGTACAATGAAATATTCCCAATAAAAAAGAAGAAACTATATACATAACCCCTCAATAATTTGCATAAACTAATATAAAACGCAATAGAAACTATTGGTATTATCAGCCATAAATAATAATTTGATCCTAATAACAGTAACAATGCGAATGATAAAACGAAAATACATAACCATTGAGAGCTATGAATTGTAATTCTTCTGATTTTGGATAACAAAATCCCCATTGCAAACGGAATCAACCAACCTACCGCATTATATTTAACCCATATCAGCATGTTATGCTTAGTTTCCAAAGACATCAATAGTATCAGACTCAAAATAGTCAAGAGTGTCAACAATGATAATGAATGGCGATAAACTATAAGCCTATATATGACGTACAGTTGCATAGTCATTCCAAAATACCAATAAACTCCTGGTCTAATTAACCTAACAGGATGCAATACTAAATTGTTAGTTAGTGTCATTTGCGCGATAAGTGTTTTCCACCAATCTATCCATAATTCCCCATTTTGTATATATATAACAAACATGTATATAGACATCCCTAACAGCATCGGGAAAAAGAACTTCTTATAATGATTACATATAAAAATATTCATTGAAATATCTATCGAAGAATTTGTGTATTTTTGGGCAAGGCCAAAACCTGTCAAAAACACAAAAACTGGAACGCCCAAATGTCCTAAAAATGAGAATACTTGCACAAATATTTCTTGGGAAAAGGCACGTTCTAAAAAAAAGGCAAAATTCTCTTTAGAAAAAAAGAACTCGTTTTCATGAGCAGCATTTGGTAGAAGATGACAATAATTATGAATAAAAATACTCATAATTGCCAAACCTCTTAACACTTGGCAGTCTTCTCTAGTCAATGTTTTCAATTCAGACATGTTCACGAATTATTTGTTTAGAGGTGTGTAAAAGAGTTATAAATAGCCTTAATCTGCCACCATATTCTTTGAGGGCGTTTAATAAAAGGCAACAACACAATTATTTGATACAAACAATAATTAAACCAACTAAGGTGATTGGACTGAAAATATATTCGCAAACTTTTTTGAATTAATATTTCTCTCTCCATGTTTGTAAATGCTTTATTACTTGAGCCTCCACCATAGTGATATATAATCGATGGTAATTCTTTGATTTTCAATCTATCCTTATTAATTCTATAGAATGAATCAGCATCTTCTCCATACATAAATATTTTCTCATTCCAACCACCAATTCGGTTAAAATCGTCAGAAGGAATAATGATACTTGCTCCAATATAATACAATTTCGCTTTTTTTCGACATACATAGTGCTTTATTAAGTTCATTGCATCTGGTAATGGATTATCACCATAATATACAGTACCATCCCTATCTTGTAAAGGGTTCACATAAACATTGTGGTTATTCTTCAAATAATCATTCAATACGTTTCTATAATCTACTTCTAATGATTGGGAAATCCTTGTATCTGGGTTTAAGAAATGTAATATTCTTCCAGAAGCATGCTTTGCGCCGATATTATTTGCCTTTGAAAAGCCTAAGTTATCGCCAGACTGAATAAGGATTAAATGTTTATCTAAAATGTCATTGCAATCTGAAAAAGAAGAATCAGAGGACATGTTATCTACTACTATTATCTCATAGGAAACATTATTCAAAGCGCTTAATATACTCTGAATACATTCACGAAGTAATAAACCACTATTATAATTAACAATAATAATCGAAAAATCCATAATAAAAAATCAATTATTAAACATATTCTGCAAATTTAGTAATTTCCGAACACATAACCAAAGCTTTTGTTAAAAAAATCATTTCAAAGACAAAACTTCAGTCAATCTATCGCTAAAATTTAAAATAATAGCCCCAAAATTTGGAAGAAAAAGATTTATTTGCTATCTTTGCCTACATGAATGACATCATACACCAACAAAGATTGCCACTAATTGTTTTAATAACGTTTGCTTACAGTTATGTCAGAGGGAGAGTGAAGTAGAAAAATGTATATTTAATGCATACGTAAATTTGTAGCCCAATAGTATCAAATGAGAAAAAAGACTGTTTCGATTATCATACCTGTTTATCAAGTTGAAGGCTATATAGAACGATGTATAACATCAGTTGTTAGTCAAACATATAGTCATTCCATGATTGAATGTATCTTGGTTGATGACTGCGGGACCGATAATAGCATCATACTTGCCCAGAAATGTATTGACAATTACAGGGGTAACATGCAATTCAAGATTATTCACAACCAACATAATTGCGGTCTGTCTGTATCCAGAAATAATGGTATGACGATTGCCACAGGAGATTATATCTTTTTCCTAGACTCTGATGATTACATATCAGATGATTGTATCGAAAAACTTATGAATGCCATTCATAAGCATCCAGAGATTGAAGTCGTGAAAGGTACTCATAACGACAAACGTATTAATGAAAAGACTTCTATTTCTCATCTCAGCTCACAGCCAATAGATAACAAGATATTAATGAAACTTTTTTTCTTAGGGTATATACCTTGTATGGCATGGAATACACTTATCCCTCGAGAGTTAATAGAAAAACGCCACATAACATTTATGCCGCATATAATATATGAGGATGAACTATGGTCGTTTTATCTTTTCAGAGAGGTGAACTCGTTTCTTTTTATTTCAGATGTAACACTTTCCTACGAGGTCAATCCGCATTCAATTGTAAATGAAGAACATAAAAATGAAGAAGTGCATATTAATAGTCTGCTCTACATTCTACAAGACTTACTCAACCATATAGAAGAACGATATTATGAAGGTATCATCATCTATATGACAAGTATGATATTGAGATTATTGGATAGAATAAAGCAAAAACACAATGATAAAGCTTTGCTATCGGAAGTTTTGGCTATTAGGAATAGTATTACGAAACGGACTCTATCTGATTGCAGACTGATTTTATTCGCATTCAGTCTTATTATGTATCAACCTTTTATCAACATTTTCAAACTGAAGTTCTTCCGGCGCAACTATCATAAAGCCACCTGTTGTGTATATGAATTGGCCGCCTTCTTCAGTCCGATACACTCCCTCTTCAAAAGGCATAAGGCAACGTGAAATAGAATAAAGTCTTTGCTCACAGCTATAGCGGAGTGAGGGCGGGAGATTATATCGTTGAAACAATGTCAGCAAACGAAAGAATCCTGTCGGCATTTGCTTCATTGAAAAGCAGATGTACGAAATCACGCTTTTTCTGGTTCAAATCCACATCTCGCAGACGGTCTAATATGGATGATTTCAGTTCAGCGACTGATTCGATACCAGATCTTTGCTTCAGAAATTCCATGTTTGGCTTCGTCTTCGATAGTAAGAAAATCACATCATAAAAGTCCCTACCCTTTCCGCGAGCTAATATGGCTGCAAACTTCATAGCGCAAAGCACATCTAACGGTGGAACTTGGATACTGAAGAAGAATCCCATCCTATTGACATTAGCAACCACAAAACCATAATCAACTCCCTGGTCCTGGGCTTCGACCTTCATCAGTAGGCGCTCTTCTTTATGGCCTGACAGTTTCAGGTCAAACAGCATCTGAGGGAAATAGAGATTCCGGCGGAAAGCTGTCAACTTCGGATTGGGTTTGTCACGAGTTTCCACATCGATATTATTCTGACGTAAGAACTCTACTACACTATCCGTCATCGCCATGAATTCTTCTTCTGTCAGATGTTTACAGTCAAAGTCCAAATCCTCAGAAAAGCGGTCTATACCCTGGATTAACCTCAGATTGGTACCACCGATAAAAGCAACCTCGTTTATATAAGGGGTATTTGCCAAATGGTCAAGAA
>Ga0247610_10002361_pt1 | contig 21923 bp, 23 predicted proteins | sample 174DNAGHGhighgp2_FD_193483 | JGI IMG/M metagenome (GOLD analysis project Ga0247610, IMG submission 193483) | Sheep rumen microbial communities from Palmerston North, Manawatu-Wanganui, New Zealand - 1742 DNA GHGhigh gp2 | ecosystem: Host-associated > Mammals > Digestive system > Stomach > Rumen...
CGCGGTTCTCGGGTTTGATGTTCTCGATCTTCTCATAGAGGATGATCTTCGTGCCGGTGCGCTTGCGTGCTACCCACAGTTCGAATCCTCCAGCCAGTGCGATGAGTGCGATGTTGGCGAACAGCAACTGGTGCCACGCCAGACTGTCGGCATGCAGCGAGAGCGAGTTCATCACCGCCTGTGCAATGATGATAAACAGGTAAGTCATCTCGCGGATAGGCACTGTTTCCGTCCTGTAACGGATCATGCCGAAGATGGCGAACAAACCGAGCACGAAGCCTGTCTGTATGTCCAAAATCTGCATCAGCCAAAGCAGCAGGAACATTGCCGACGAGAAGAGCATGAACGTCACGTAATAGTCGCGGCGACGGCTGACCTTGTAGTAGATGCAGTAGATGATCAGCCACGCCATCAGCAGGTTGAACAGAAACATCAGCGGCAGCACCAGTATATTGTCGGCTATACCCAACGTATCCGCCAGGCTGTGCATAAGGTAGTTGATACTGTCCGAAGTGCCATACTCGGCAGCTATGCTCGGATCATAATCGGTGAACTCCAACGTAGGGTTGGCTAAATCAACTTGAGACATAAAGATATTTACGATTTACAATTTACTATTTTGCGATTGGCGATTTGCGATTTTCTCAATCATGCGTATTTTTGCTTTGAATCGGTTTTTTTTGACCTCGGGTGTGGTCAGTGCCGTGCCGATACAATACTTGCTCACTTTCAGCGGTTTGATGCGCAGTTGTTGCATTATTCCTATCATTGGTGACGCCACATTGCCGTCACGCTTGAGTTCCACAATCACCGGTTCGGGGTAACTGACCGTTGCACCGCTGCGGATATTGGTGAACGTGAGCATGGTATCGATAGTCAGCCGTTCGGTTTTAGCCTTGTTGACGAGCGTGATACGCGTGAACGTTGTTCGCAGCCGCGGGCTGATCTGCTCAAAGCGGTAGCGGCTCTTGGCAGCGATGAACTCGTCCGCCCGCCATGTCTGCTTGCCTTGCCCGACAGTGTCGGCGGTAAGAGTGGCGGAGGGCAGACTGATACGTTTCTTCTTGGTGCGGCCTTTGTTGTTCTTGCGCTTGATCTCCAGAAAGAAGAGCTCGCTCTCGACATACGTGCGCACGCGGATCTTCTGCCGCACGAGTTGGCGGTTGTGGTGGCGTATGTACATATCGAGGTCCTCGGTGTCGTAGTACACGGTGTCGTAGTCGCCCGTGCGCTTGCCTGCAGCCTGCTGCACGAAGTACGAGGTCTGCGCCAGTGCCAGCAGTTCAGGCAGGAGCGATGCAGGCATTACGAACTTCGTATCAATACGGTTCATGAGTTTCACGCCCTCCATCTCTGCCAGACTGATGGGCTCAAACTGCTGTAGTATGTCGGTTATGCAGGACATGCAATTCTATTTTCTTTGAGCGTAGCGGTCTTCCTTCTTTCAGCGTAGCGGTCTTTTATCTTTGAGCGTAGCGGTCTTACTTCTGAAAAATATATTCAAACACCTTCACCGACTCCAGTTTGCCGTTGGGCAGGTAATTGTACTGCTTGGCTTTGGTGCCGTTGGTGTTATACTCGTACTTGCGGATGCGGTAAGGTTTGTTCTTGTCGTTGTACTCCACCTCCTTGAGCACTTTACCGCCGATCGAGTCGGTATATTCGTAGGTGACGCGCCACTTCTGCCCGTAGGTGGCATACTCTGTTTCTTCAATCACGCGTCCCTGCTCGTCGTACACCTTGATGCGGTCGAGCCAGCGGGTGTGGGTCTTGTCGTTGGTGTTCCACTCCTTGACAGTCAGGTTCTTGCGCCGCTCGCGTTTGGCGAGCGTCTCGGGGCTGACATACACGTCCTGCGCAGCCATGCAGGCAGCGAGACATAACAAGGTGATTGCTAAATAACTACGCTTCATTTATTATTTGATTTCTGATTTCTGACTTCTGATTTCCTGCTTACCATCTGCCACCGCCTCCGGGTCCTCCGCCGCTGCTTGCGCTGTAGGTGGATAGGCTAACCGATGATCCGCCACTGTAGGTGGCAGGGTAGTAGGCTGTATTGTTGAACACCGCCGTACCTGCAGGCGTGACGCCTTTGTACAATGTAGGTTTGCTTGCTCCTGACAGAACGAGCGTGGAGGCGTTGCTGCTCGGTGTCTTGAAGGCAAACACGTCATTGCCCACGACCAGGGCGTACCACGTGTTGGTGCTTCCGGAAGCCTTGTAGCAGGTCTGCGACAGTTGTGCACCGCTCTCCAGACTGCCTACCGCCACGAGCGTGCCGCCCGAGACGTACAGTTTCTTCTGCTCCTCGCTGTTGGCATCGATAGCCACCTCCGGCGAGGATGCGCCGATAGCATAGACCACTCCGCCCTTGATGTAACAGTTGCCGTTGGCATCTATGCCGTCGTTGCCTGCAGAGTGTGCGCACACCAACCCGCTGCTGATAGTCAGGTCACCGCCGGCATTGATCGCATCATCGGTAGAGTAGGAATAAACCTCGCCGCCGGTGATCGTGATAGCTGCCTTGCTCTCTATGCCTTCAGGGCCTGAAGCACTGCTGCCTCCTGGGCCTCCGCCACCGCCGGGACCCCAAGCAGATGTCCACGAGGACGAACTGCTGCCCGTGCAGATAACAGTCGTCTTGCCGCCGCTGAAACTCATGGCTCCCTCCGACTTGATACCTTTGCCCTCGCTGCCTGTTGTGTTGACGGTGATTGTACCGCCGCTGACAGTCAGTGTGCCTGTTTGCGACAGAATACCTTTGTCCACCGAAGTGATATTCACTGTTCCGTCGGTGATGGCGATGGTCACACTGTCACTCTGCAATCCGTCGCCGGCTGCATTGACAGTGATTGTGCCGCCGTTGATGTACAGGCCGTCGTTGACGTGTATGCCGTCCGACACCTTGGCTGTGATGTTCAGCACACCGGCGTTGATGCGTATATAATCGTCGCTCGCCAAGGCGTGCTTGTAGTTGCCGGTCACGTTCAGTGTACCCGTGCCGGAGATGATCAGTTGCCCTTCAGAGAAGAGTGCGGCTTTCTGGTCTTCTTCGGATGTGGCGTACGAACTGCCGTCGGTAAGCGTGTTGGCGTCGGTCAACTCCACGTAACCTTTCTTCTTGCACTGGCTGTTGATGGCCGGTCCGTCACTGCACGTGAGTGTCAGTCCGGCAAGGCATAACTTGTACGCCTTATCCGAGTACAGTTTGAACTGCCCGTTGCCGTTGCCGCTCAGCGTGTAACGTACCGAGTCGGCTGTAGAGGTTATAACTACGTATCCGTTGCTGTTGGCAACCGTCACGCCCTGCACGTTGCCGCTTACCGTGGCACTGCTGCCGTCCCAGACAATAGCCAGATTGTCGCTGAACGCTGTTGCGGGGATAGTATCAGGGTCCGAAACCTCAGGGTCGGTCTGCTCGGTAGTGGTGCCCGTAGGATCATCGATCTCTATATCGGGCTCACAACTGACGAGCGCGGTTAGGCAAACAAGCCCGATTAGGATAAAATATCTTTTCATATAACTGCGAATTATTGATTTGTAACAAAAGGTAGCAATTCATGTGCCGAAAACGAACAAAATATCGCAGTAAAGGTGTGCTTTCTTAACAAAATGATATAAATTCTTACAATTTGAGGATTACATAGATGATTATCGGCGCGGCAATCAGCGACGATAGAGTAGATATAGGCAGCGACAGGCTCATGCTGTACGAAGCGAGCGATACCAGGCAGTCGCATAGCAGCAGCAGGTTGGCTCCTAACAGGGCACAGGCTGGCACGGTGAGCCGGTGGTTGGACGTGTGCATGATCCCTCGAGCCAGGTGAGGCACAGCAACGCCGATGAACGCTATCGGACCGCACCAGGCAGTAACGCCGCCTGCCAATAGCGAGGTAGCCAGTACGATTCCCAAACGGGTACGCCGGATATTCACACCCAGTGCGCGGGCATAGCTCTCACCCAGTAGCAGACCGTTCAGCGGCTTGAGCAGCAGGGCTACCATCAGCGCACCGATAAGCAGCACCGGTGCCATAACCTGCAACTCCGCCCAACCGACGGATGATAGCGAACCCAAGGTCCAAACGATGAACAGCTTGAGCGCATCGGGGTTGGCGATGTTCTGCATGATATTTACCAGCGCACCGGCTACAGCACCTACCAGCATACCTACAATCAGCAGGCTCACATTATCTTTCACTTTGCCGGCAACGCTCATCACGAGCAGCAGCACTAAGGTGGAGCCGATAATTGCAGAAGTGGCTATGGCACCTGTGCCGGCACTGACCATGCCGAACAGCGACGTACACATTACTACGAACGCCACGCCCAAACTGGCACCCGAACTGACACCTAAGATGTACGGTCCCGCCAGCGGGTTGCGAAACAATGTTTGCATCAGTATGCCGCTCACGCTCAACGCGCTACCGGCAAGTATGGCAGTCAGCGCCTTGGGCAGACGCAGGTTGACGAGAATATGGTGGTAGATTTGATAGGTCTCGTCTTGCTCCCATAGGGCGCGCAACGGGAATAACGTACTGCCCAGACACAGGTCGGCTACAAACAAACCGAACATACCTATGCCAAGCAGAATCAGCAATACTATATTTCGCCTCGTACTCATGTGCAGTGATCAATGAATCGCGTACAAAGTTACAACAATTTTTCGATATTTGCAATAGTTAGCCCATAAAAATCAATAAATGTGTACCCTAATCGCTCTTTTTCACTACCCATGATTTGCAAATGTCATTTATTTTTAGTATCTTTGCGTCCGCGTTTGCCGGTGTAGCGTTTTGCCGGTGACAAACATCAAATATCTGCCCAATGAAGTACAAAGCCATCTTTCTTGACTGGGACGACACAATCGGTGATTTTAGCCGTTCAGCCCAATGTGCCCTGACAACCATGTTTGAGATCCATCAGTTGTATCAGTACACCGATTATGACACGTTTGTCGGTGCTTACAACGAGCGTAACAACCTGCTGTGGGAGCAGTACGGTCGTGATGAGGTGACCAAAGACGAACTGAAGATCGAACGGTTCAGCTACCCGCTCATTCACGCCTGCGGAATGGAAGATAACTCCGAGACGCGCGTGCTCGCACGCCGTATGTGCGAGGATTTTCTGCGTATGACGAATCACTTCTTTACGCTCATTCCGGATGCCGACAAGATGGTCAAGACCCTGGCGGCATACTATCCGCTGACGATAGTCAGCAACGGATTTGTGGAGTCGCAGTACCTGAAAATGCGCAAGAGCGGTCTGGAGCCGTACTTCACGCACGTGGTGCTCAGCGAGGAAGTAGGTGCACAGAAACCCAACCCCAAGATCTTCGAGGAAGCGTTGCGCATCAACGGCATAAGCGCTGCAGAGGCACTGATGATAGGCGACTCTTACACATCCGACGTACAGGGTGCCAAGGCGGCAGGTATCGACCAGATGTGGCTCCGTCGGACTGACACGCCGCTGACGGAAGGGCAGACCGCTACGTATATAGTCAACACATACCGACAGATTACTGACATTTTGGCAGACGGAAAATGGGTGGCATAATATTTGCCGAATATTGAGTGAGTAAATTATCAAACGATGAAACATAACAAACATATAGAAGACAAAGACCTGAATAAGGAGGTTGATGAGATCTTGAACAACGAGCCGCAGGAGGCTGAGGGTGCTGAAGGTAACACGGAAAATACTGCTGAGGCAGAAGCGTCCGAGCAACAGAGTGCTGAGCAGCAGTCGCCCGAACAACAGATTGAGGCGCTGCAGAAGCGCGTAGCCGAACTGGAGGATATACGCCTGCGTCAGATGGCTGAGTTCGACAACTACCGCCGCCGCACGAACAAGGAGAAACTCGAACTGATGGACACCGCCGGCGAGAAACTGCTGGTGGATATATTGCCGCTGGTGGACGACTTGGAGCGCGCACGCGACGCAATGGCCAAGACCGAAGACATCAACTCACTGCGTGAAGGTATCGACCTCATATACAACAAGTTCATCGCCTGGCTTGGCAAGCAGGACGTACATGCAATCGACACCACCGATGCCGACTTCAATACCGACGAGCATGAGGCTATCACAACCTTTGCCGCAGGCGAGGATAAGAAAGGCAAGATCATCGATTGCACACAGAAAGGCTACAAGCACGGTGAACGTGTCATTCGTTTTGCCAAGGTAGTGGTAGGCGAATGATGAAGCAGCCAAGCATGGCAGTTACAATAACAATACAACTATGGCAGAGAAACGTGATTATTATGAGGTGCTGGGCGTGGATAAGTCCGCGTCGGCAGAAGAGATAAAGAAGGCGTACCGCAAGTGCGCTATCAAGTATCACCCTGACAAGAACCCGGGTGACAAAGAGGCAGAGGAGAAGTTCAAAGAGGCTGCTGAGGCGTATGAGGTGCTCAGTGACCCGCAGAAACGTCAGCGTTACGACCAGTTCGGCTTTGCCGGCATGGGCGGTGAAGGCGGCTTCAGCGGCGGAGGCATGAGCATGGAAGATATATTCTCTCGCTTCGGTGACCTGTTTGAGGGCGCAGGGTTTGACCTGGGTGACTTCTTCGGCGGTGGCGGTGGCGGTGGCGGTCGTCGTGGCGGCGGTCAGCGTGTACGCCGTGGCACGGACCTGCGCGTACGCGTGCGCCTTACCTTAGAGGAAGTAGCCACGGGTGTGGATAAGAAACTCAAGATCCGCAAACTTGTGCCTTGCCAGCATTGTAGCGGCACAGGCTCGGCGGACGGTAAGGGTGGTGAGACGTGCCCGACATGTAAGGGCTCGGGACGTGTCGTACGTACCCAGCGCGGTATCTTCGGCATGATGCAGGTTCAGCAGGAGTGCCCGACCTGTCATGGCGAAGGTAAGGTGGTTAAGAACAAGTGTTCGTACTGCCAGGGCGAAGGCGTGGTGCGCGACGAGCAGATCGTGGACGTACATATACCTGCCGGCGTGGCTGACGGTATGGTTCTGCCTATGCAGGGCAAGGGCAATGCCGCACCGCACGGTGGCGTGAACGGCGACTTGCTGGTGGTCATCGAGGAAGAGGAGCACAAGGACTTTGTGCGTGACGGAGGTGACCTGATCTACAACCTGCTGCTGGATGTGCCTACGGCTATTCTGGGAGGTCAGGTGCAGATTCCTACACTCACCGGTGATGCCAAGATCACTATCACTCCGGGTACGCAACCCGGCAAGGTGCTGCGTATGCGTGGCAAAGGTCTGCCGATGATCGACCAGTACGGACGGCAGTACGGCACAGGTGACCTGCTCATCAATGTGGGCGTATATATCCCCGAGCACCTGAGCAAGGAGGACAAGGAACTGGTGGAGAAGCTCCGCAAGAACAACAACGTTGCTCCTGACAGCCACACTGACAAGAAGAGTTTCTTCCGAACACTGTTCGGCTAACAAATCATCTTCCTTAGGCAGGCGATGAGTGAATCGCGCCAGTGAGGAATAGCAAGGGCGAAGGTCTGACGGACCTTCGCCTTATTTAGTACAGAGTAATGGGGTCGGGGAGTGAGGTACTGGTATTCCTCGCTCAGGATTGGACGAACCTTGCAGCGTATAGGCTCGGCGGAAGGCTGAGAACTATGGGCAAGGATAGAGTTATAGATCTCGTGAATGGCGAGGGTGAAGTCGTACCACGAGCAGACACCTTCGTTGGTGAAGTGGTAGATGCCGCCTTTCCAACCGTCAGGGGTGAACGAACCGTTGTCGCCAGAGGCTGAATTGATGGCAGCAAAGATTGCTGTGGCGAGGTCCAGGGCGTAGGTGGGTGTGCCGATCTGGTCATATACCACGCCGATCTCCTCTTTCGTCTGCCCCAGGCGAATCATTGTTTTTACAAAGTTGTTGCCGAACTCCGAGTACAGCCACGCTGTGCGGAAGATTATTGCGTCGGGCTGGATAGCCAGTAGGGCTTGTTCGCCTGCCAGTTTCGTCCGGCCGTAGGCGGTACGCGGTGCCACGGGGTCAGCCTCGCGGCAGGGGAGGTGCTCATCACCGGAAAAGACATAATCGGTGCTCACATGAATGACGCGTGCACCGCTGCGGGCAAGGTTGGCTACTGCGTCAGCATTGATACGCAATGCAGTCGGTTCGTCCTGCTCGGCTTTATCGACATTGGTGTAGGCGGCACAGTTGACAATTAGATCCACGCAATGCTCGCCCACAAAGCCGCATACTGCCGCTTCGTCGGTGATGTCCAGCGGATGGATAGCCACGGGGCTGTCATCCGGAACAATAACATCGCTGAACAGGTATTTATGCTGCGGATACTGCGCCGATAGAATGCGCATCTCATTGCCAAGCTGACCGTTGGCACCGGTGATGAGGATCGTCATAATGTATAGCCTAAATCTTTGAGTAAGGGGTGACGGGTATCCTTTTCCGAAAGGATACGTTTGTCGGCGGGGATACGCCAATCGATGTTGAGCGCAGGGTCGGAGAGCAGGATGCCTCCGTCCGCCTCGGGGTGGTAGAGCTCGTCGCACTTGTAGCTGAACAGCGCATGCTCGCTCAGCACGCTGAAACCGTGGGCAAAACCTTTGGGAATGAAGAACTGCCGGTGGTTGTCTGCACTGAGTTCGACAGCCACGTGCTGCCCGTAGGTCGGACTGCCTTTGCGCAGATCAACCGCTACGTCCAGCACTGCACCTTCGATGCAGGTCACAAGTTTGGATTGCGTGTAAGGCGGGCGTTGGAAATGCAATCCGCGCACCACGCCGTAGCATGAGGCGGAGAGGTTATCTTGCACAAAGCGTACGTCTATACCCGCCTCGCGGTAGCGCTGTTCGTTGTATGTCTCCTCAAAGAACCCGCGGGCGTCGTTGAACACCCGGGGTTCGATGATAAGCAGTCCTTCTATGGGAGTCTTGATGATATTCATTTTGTTTAGTGTTTAGAGTTTAGTGTTTAGCGTCGTTGTTAGTTTAGAGTTGATAGTTCATTGACTTTCAACTATTGTACTTCAAACTCTTTCAACGACACTCAACGTTCAACACTCAACTCTCAACTTACAATTGTGCCACCACGTCAAACGCCACATCCATCATTTGCGTGAAGGTGTTCTGGCGTTGTTCGGCAGTGGTAGCCTCGCCGGTGAGGATATGGTCGCTCACGGTGCAAATCACCAATGCACGTTTGCCTGCGCGGGCAGCGTTCATGTACAGTGAGGGTGCTTCCATCTCGTCGGCAAGCACGCCCATCTTCGTCCAGTTGGCTTTGCGTTCGTCCTCGCAGTAGAAGATGTCGGCACTGAACACGTTACCTACGTGGTACTTGTATCCGCGTTTCTCGGCAGCCTCTACAGCCTTGCGGCAGAGTTCGAAATCGGCGATCGGAGCGTAGTGTCCGGGCAGGTTGTATTGTGCCTCCCAGTTGCTGTCGGTGCAGCTGCCTTGCGCTATAACCAGGTCGCCCAGGTTGACGTACATCTGGCGTGCACCGCATGAGCCTACGCGGATGATAGTCTCTACGTCGTAGAAGTTAAACAGTTCGTACGTATAAATGCCGATGGACGGTATACCCATACCGTGCCCCATTACGGTGATACGTTTGCCTTTGTATGTGCCTGTGAAGGCGAGCATACCACGCACGTTATTTACTTGTACAGGGTTCTCCAAGAAGCGTTCTGCCATCAGTTTTGCGCGCAGCGGGTCGCCTGCCATGATCATTGTCTTGGCGATTTCGTCGTACTTTGCCCCGATATGCGGGGTAGGGGTGTTTTCCTTAGCCATAATATATAGATTTTTATTGTTTTATGTTAGCGTTATCTTGCCACTACGAGGTAGTAGTTCTTCTTTCCCTTCTGGAACAGCAGATACTTGCCGTTGAGCAGTGCCTGATCGGTGATCGGTGTCTGTGGGTCGGTCAGTTTCTCTTTGTTCATTGAGAATCCGTTCGCCAGAATCATCTTTCTTGCCTCGCCTTTCGATGGGAAGATCTGTGTCTTCTCGGCGAGCAGGTCAAGCGGACCTATGCCGGCCTTCAGCTCATCCAGACTGATCTCGTAGCGCTCCACGCCCTCGAACACTTGCAGGAACGTCTGCTCGTCCAGTTTGTGCAGCGTGTCGGCGGTAGCGTTGCCGAACAGGATGTTGCTTGCCTCTACGGCGGCGTTGTAATCATCCTCGCTGTGAACGAGTATGGTTACTTCTTTTGCCAGACGCTTCTGCAGCGTACGTAGGTGCGGTGCTTGATCATGCTCAGCTATCAGTGCTTCGATCTCCTCACGCTCCAGCGAGGTGAAGATCTTGATGTAGCGTTTGGCGTCATCGTCGCTCACGTTCAGCCAGAACTGGTAGAACTTGTAGGGCGAGGTATAGTCTTTCGACAGCCATACGTTGCCTGACTCTGTCTTACCGAACTTACCGCCGTCGGCTTTGGTGATGAGCGGGCAGGTCAGGGCGTATGCCTCGTTGCCGCTAATCTTCTTGATCAGGTCTGTGCCGGTGGTGATGTTGCCCCATTGGTCGCTGCCGCCCATCTGCAGTTTGCAGTTCTTGTGCTCGTTCAGATACACGAAGTCGTAGCCCTGCAGCAACTGGTAGGTAAACTCCGTGAACGACATGCCTTGGCTATACTCGCCGTTGAAGCGTTTCTTCACGCTGTCTTTTGCCATCATGTAGTTGACGGTGATGAGCTTGCCTATGTTTCGCGTGAAGTCGAGGAACGTATAATCCTTCATCCAGTCGTAGTTGTTCACCAGTTCGGCAGCGTTGGGCGCATCGCTGTTGAAGTCCAGGAAGTGCTCCAGCTGCTTGCGTATGCAAGCCACATTGTGGCGCAGCACCTCTTCCGTCAGCAGGTTGCGCTCGGCACTCTTGCCCGACGGGTCGCCGATCATACCTGTGGCACCGCCGATCAGGGCGATAGGTTTGTGCCCGCACTGCTGCAGGTGGCGCAGCATCATGATGCCACACAGGTGACCTATGTGCAGACTGTCTGCCGTAGGGTCGATACCCACGTAGGCGACGGTCATTTCTTTCATCAACTGCTCCTCTGTGCCGGGCATAATATCGTGTAACATCCCCCGCCAGCGGAGCTCTTCTACAAAGTTCTTCATATCTGTTTTAGCCTTTCAGTTTTCAGTTTTTAGTATTCAGTTTTCAAACGCGACTGCAAAGGTACAAAAAAAAATGCACATTTGCAAATCTCCCCGAAGAAAAATTGCACGAAAGTGCATTTTTTGTGCAGGAGTGCCTGCTTATGCTCGCATAAAGGCAGGTGCTACGGCGCAAAAAAGTCATTGCGCCAGCAATATTTTTCTTTGGGGAGAAACCTTGCCTAAATGCCCGGCATCGCTGCGCTGTAGCTTCGGAGGGAACCCGCCCGAAGGGAAGGGGCGTGCCGAAGTACGAAAATGCACATTTGCAAACTTTCCCGAAGAAAAATGTGCACGAACGTGTTTTTTAGTAGCATAGCGGCAAACTATGCTTGCATAAGGTTGGTGCTTTTCGGCCAAAAATGGCAGCCGAAAAGTAAATAAGTCTCGGGTTAACTTGCTTTCAATTTGCTTTTGCCTTGCTCTTGCCTTCCTCTCACACACGTCTCGGGTTATGCGGAAGGAGTTGCTTGTGTTCGCAAATTGAGCAAATTAACCAAATCTATTTCTTTGGTCAAATATTACCTACAATTATCCAAAATTGTAGTGCGACGGTGGGTGATGGTAAGGTGATGCAAAGGTGATGGGACGAGTATTGCCTAGGATTAACACGACAACGAGTCGATAACGAGACGATAACGACACGTAAACGGGTGCTACTGTTATCCTACTATCAGAGCGATTAGCCCCCGATAGGTGCTAAACAACAACCAAGGAACAACTATCTACGCGCCCTCACATCCGCGCGAGACGAGTAAAAGTCAGCAATTATCGACAATTATAAACTATTTGCGTGAGACAGTTAAGACTCTTGAGACACTTTGTGCGTAATTCTCTAAATTTGTGGACATGACTTTTCCTAAAATTAGTAGACAGTTTTTAGCTGTTTTTTCCTAAATATATAGACATTCGTCCTAAGAACATAGACATTGTCCTAAAATAGTAGACAATCATCCTAAATTCATAGACATTTGCCTTTACATTGCCCTATTTGCCTCTACTGGAGGTTCGTAACCTTTCCAACAACGCTTCTGAGGTCCTGATTCAGTATGCGCTTGAGATGGTGTTTTGTATCCGATACTCATGTGCGGACGTTGTTCGTTGTAGAACGTGATAAACCTACCTATATCTTCCCGTGCATCATCAATGCTCTTGTATAACGGCTGACGATACAACTTCTCTGTTTTGATAATACCATTTACTCGTTCGGCTATTCCGTTATCCGTAGGCTTGTAATCTTCCGTCATACTGATACTTATATTGTAGTTGTTGAGCTCGTGAATGTAGTCATTACAACAATATTGTATACCTCTATCCGAGTGGTGTATGAGCTTTGACAAGTCGTAGCCATGCGCCTGGGAGATAGCAGCGCGCAGCGCTGCAATAGTATATTGCGCTTCCAGCGTGGGACTCAAGCACCAACCTACTACCTTGCGTGAGTAAGCATCCGTAACCAAATGGAGATAACTGCATCCGCCATCCGCTAACTTGATATACGTTATGTCGCTCACCCATAGCAGATTAGGACCGTAAGGCACAAAATCTTTGATCAGGTTCTTGTACTTGTGGAACCGATGGTTTGAGTTGGTCGTATGCCTTGGACGAGGACGCGCCAAACGCATTCCCTCCCGCTCTAATAGCGCATAGAAAGCATCGCGGCCAATCATGTAATCACCATAAGTACCGCTTGCCATTATCCAGATTTTGCGTGCGCCCAATCCCGGATCTTGGCTACGCATCTGACGGGCAAACTCCACTACCGGAGCTTCACGTTTACAACGCATTTCAAAGGTCTCTTTCTGCTGATACCATGCCTGTCTGCAATGGCCAAACAGCTTGCAAGCAGTACTTACCGACAGGCTATCCTGCTTGCAAAGTGTTTCTACTGCTTGGCCCCAGATTTTTTTCGAATCTGAATACCTTGTTCCTCTGCAATGTCAATCAGCGTGTTCAACGCCTTGTTCTGTAGTTTTGCCCACTCTAATTCCTTTGTCAAACGCTTGACTTCGGCTTCAAGTTCTTCGGGCGTTCGCTTCTTCATAGGCTCCTCATCAGCCAATAGAGGCTTCATTTCGGGCACAAAGGTACAACATTTTTTTGAATTTTGCAAATAAACAGGAGGCTTTTGTAACCTTTTTCGCCATGTTGCTATCAAACATGAGTTCTTAAACCCATATTTGACTGCTAATTCTGCACCTGTCAAAGAACTCGTTTCATACTCGCGAACTATCGCCATCCGTTGCTCACGAGTAAAGCGCATTTTTTGTCGATCCATAATGTAGACATTTTTACTGTTTTACAATGTGTCTACTTTTTTCAGGATAAGACACGCAACAGAAAATTTATGCAAGCTAATGTAAAATGGGATTTTTTATACAAGCTAATACCCTTGCGTGCTGAATGTTCGGATTCAATCCGAACCAATTCAAAGAAAAAAGCAGGGCACTCTACCTCGTTGACGGCAGTTGCCCGCATAACATGCGGGAGAAATAGACAAAATATAAATAACGATGTAGAAAGGAAGAAAAGTTAACGCGAGGCTGATGACTCGCGCACATAACAAAGAGGATTCGGATGACATCCGAAACAATGGACGAAGCCGGAAGAAAAGAAAAATCCGAGGCGCGGAATGGCATCTCGGATTTTCTTATGGGCGAGGATGTCGCTTCGGAATAAGCGAAAGATTACTCCACTTTTACGCCCGTAGCGCTATACCGCGTGCCGTCGGGGAGAAATGTATGACTGGTATCACTCAGGACATTGCCCCGTAAACGGACCGTGAACGGGCTGGAAATGGAAGGGAAATGAACCCAATGCGTTGTTAATTGTTTTAGTTTTTAAGGTTAATGAATCAAAATCTTCGATGATACCGTTTTCGGTCAGGCAGTTAATCAGGTCGTCATATGCTGTGGGACCATGGAAGCGCTCTTTGATGCGACTGATCATCTCCGAATAGTTTTCCGCTCCGAATAGTTTCCGCACCGATTCGGCATTGATTAACTCCGTCTTTCTAGTCAAGATCTGTCGTGGATGACATTTTTCTAACTCTTTTCCATAGTCTAAATCCATTCTGCCCCTCACTTGTTTATAAGTCACTTCCATCCCGAAGATGCCGATGAAAATGTAAACGGATGTTTCTAAGTGCCGTTCCAGGCTCTTGAATAACCATATGGTCATGTCACCTTGATAATACACATTTAATAATTTTTTATTTACCAATCTTTTTGCCATATTCTTAATCTTTTTTAGTGTTAAACAACAATCGTTTTCAAAAAACCGGCACAAAGATACGACTTTTTTCCCGCAGTTGCAATATTATGGAATATATTGGATAAAATTGGAACATCTTGGAAAAAAGCCATATCTTTTCTTTGTATTACTTTACCAACTCTATCGGCGAACGATATGTGCCGAAAGGTTTCTTTTTGCGCTTGGCGACAGGCTTTTTTACCTTTTTAGGGTGCCTGTCCTCATAATTTACCCAAATGAGCGCGATGACTAAACCGATGACTATCACAATCGGCCATGCAAAGATAACCAATAATATCCAAAGTGCTGTTGACATATGTTAAATCAATTTATTGATCATGATATGATTTTCGTTCAAGTAGTTAAGCAAATCATCATAAGCATTCGACGTATTAAACCGTTGTTCAATCATGCACATCATTTCGCTATAGTTATTAGCACCTAACAGATGCATAACTGCTTTGGCATCAATCTGGTCGATTGATTTGGAATAACCGCTTGTCTTTCCGTTTCCGGTCTGCTCGACCACCTCCAAATCGATCTTCATCTTCTGTCTCCAATGAACCGCCAAACTGAGCACGCATGTACGATTGTTCTCTTTTCCTCCACATAAGAAGCTGTATGCACAAAGCGGACCGTCAATCTGTTCTCTATCGATATAAATATCATCAAACGAAATCATTGTCGGTGTAAAGTCGACCTTAGGCGTGATGAGTTCTACAATCTCTTGAGCAAGTGCGGGATTGTATCGCACGAGATCGATGAACGAGAAGAATTCGTTGTACAGCACTTCTGTCAGTAGGTAGATATACTGCTCGTTTGTCAGTCGGACATCTACTTCCTCACGTTCATCTAACAGATTCCCATCCATCCAATATGCAGAGACAGAGAAACGATGAACAATGCGCTGCTGACTAAGGCCGGCAATATAATGCTTTGCGCGTTGCCAACATTCATTCCATCTCTGTAAACCTTCGGAGTCGTTTTCAAATCGTGCGTCGATATTAGTATAATGAGATGTCTTGTGCGCCAAATCGTCCATATCGGATCATTCTTGAGATAGTTCCTTCTTGCATTTTTTTGCTAAACTAATTCTACTTCTCATCATAGAATAAGTTTTGAATTGGAAACACAACAAGGTCAATATACTAACTAATCAATAAGAAAATACTCCAAAGGTATTAGCCACATATGCCATTGCTTGCGAATGTCCTTCTTCTGTCGCTTCCAAAATCAATGCTGTTCCCCTGTTTGTATCCGCTTCTTTAATTTTAGAAATAGAACTTGGAGCAACAAGAATAGCACCTAATGCATATTTTGATTGTGGCAAGTTGCCGATGGCAATCGCTTGTTCGAAACACTCGATGGCTTTTTCCTCATTAGCCTTCACGCCGTTACCGTAATAGTAACGAACTCCTTCTTGATGGAGTTCTTCTGCTGATAATTTTTCATTGTAATATTATATTTTAAATTGTGGTTGTGATCTTCTCTTTTAGGGCTTGCTATTTCTGCATATCCTTGACGAATCGCCATACTGCGGCAAATCCTCCGATATAGAGGCTATACCACATTATGTCAAGGTTCGGATTCTCTGAATCAATAAAGAAAGACACAAAGAATAGGATAACTACACTCACTAAACAAATAAACACAAAAAACAAAAGAGAAGTTATGATTATCGACGGTATTTGCCTGATTTTCTCCTTCTTTCTGGCTTCTTCTTCTGCTGCTTTTTTTGCTGCCCTGCGTTTGGCCGTTTCTTTGGCTTCTTTTTTCTTACGCACTTCTTCTGCTTCTTTTTCCTTAATTAGAAACTGCAGTACCTCATCTTTAAAATTCTTAATCCCGGCAAGACTGCAAAGCAATTTCGCTCCATAATGAATACTTGTACATGCCTCATGCGACAATTCATCTTCTTGCAGTAAGATTTCAAGTTTAGATGCAGATGCTAAAAGCATTATTTCTTCATTGGTAAAAGTATATCCAATTGAGTATTCCATGTAATCGTAGTTTTCCTCATGCGATTGCTCAATAAAATCATATGTGGGCACCAATTTTTCGTTCATTCCTGTAGCATAATCATATTCAGGTTTATAGCCTTTTACCACAAGATCGGGATCTCGAACCACTTCCGTGCCAACTATATGTGTTTGTTTTAATATAGCACCCTGAATTTTTAGCCTGTCAGAGTCTGCTATGAAAATCATTGCCGTAGGTTGCAAATTCAATTCACAAGAATTTATGGAATCGATAAACATAAAGACGTTTCCGGATGGTGATGTAACAAGTTGCCACCGTCCATCTAACGGACTTCGCAAATTGTATGTTTTCGACTGCTTAAAGCGATTTTCGGATACCGAATATAAATCGGTAAGATTGATTGATTTTGCCATGATAGATAAATTTATTTGATTCACGGATAGGTCAAATTACATTTCTTCTCCATTCTCGAATTTTATAAAATCCTCGTCAGATAACACCTTATCGGGAAGACAATCAAATGCTTTGCCCTCATAAGGCAAAATATAATAGTACCTCCCGTCGAAAATCTGACAACCTCGTTGCCCATGTTTTATGACCATGAGGTTTTGGACATTAACCTTGATTTCTGGAGTAAGTTCTAACAAGACTTTACTTTCAAAGAGTAGGTCAATAATCCTGTTTTGAGTTTCCACGTCGATGATACCATGTTTCTCAAACAAATCTTTGAGAAGCTCTTTCATTTTTTCTTCTGTCATATGTAAAGAATTCTATTGTTTTTCTCTACTCACTTTTGCGGCTTTTCGAGTTCCTCCGATATTTTAAAACTTCAACAAGAAATATAAAATAGAAGTAAATTCTTCATTATAACATGACAAACCTATAACGCATTACTCTCCATAATAGCAGCTTTGAACATTCTTAATGTGAGAATGCGAGAACGGCAATCGAAACAATGGTGCCGGCAAGACCGAACCAAAATGGCTTACCATCGGCTAATGCGATGCCTGCTACTAGTAAAGCAATTGACATCAACAGCACTATTATCCAAATGATGTAAAATTGTTTTTGTGTTTTGGCTTGGTTTTGAGCTTCTTTCTCTTCTTCTGCTGCTTTTGTTTCGTCATCTTTAATTTTTTTCAATATTTTTTTATCTACTTCCTTCAGCTCTCGGATATACGCAGAATTATCATATACTGCATTATATAATGCTTTAGCATATAACTGAAATGCAAAATTCATCCGAATAGCAATGTTCGGGAAATATGTCTTCCCCAAATAATCATTCTTTATTCCTGGCTGCTCTTCATATACTATCGAAGAATTGTTTCCCGATAATTTGTACTCTATAGATTCAGCACTACAAAGCATTTGTAATTGCTCTTTTGTTAACGAATATGAAGCAATTTCCTCATAATCGTAATGATAATCACCAATATAAGTTCGACGCGTTCGAGTCCTATTCACATCAATAGGTTTTAAAACAATATTTTTTGTATGGTTAATATTCAATATTAATTCTCCATAATCTAGATACATATAGAGATTTAAATCCTCGTCCACATAATTAGGACCATGTTCGACATTAAGAAGTTCTAATGATAGTATTTCTCCTTCCTGCTTTGAGATATGTTGGAAAGAAAATTGTGGAAACATGCCATTTCCCCATGAAAATTCTTTTGTAGAGGTTTCTGTAGCCTCAGAGAACTTATCATGTTTTCTTGATATTAATTTACTCATAGTGAATCAATTATTTAAGTTTTTTGAATCGAATATAAATATTTTTCTTTGCCGATTATAAGATGAAAGAACCAAAGCGAGTAGGTTATGTCATTAGCGTCTCTTTGGTTGATAATTCATAATATACATTTGTCTCTCAAGAAACTTTTTAAATTCCTCTGATATCTGCATAGAAGGAACATCTTCGGAATCATCTTCACGCATAATTGAATCGATAGGGACAGTTACGTCTTTTTCGATACCATCAAAATGTACTTTTGCAGACTTAGGATCTTTTTTATCAAGTGTGACGAATTGACCAATAATTGCTGCATTCATTCTTACACGAATCTTTTCATCTTTTTGATAACTCATAATTTTAGTATTTAATTTTGTTTGACAATATGTTGATAAGCACATAGAGTGCTATTTCTACGAAAGGCATAGTGTCTCTATACATTATATTCACATTCGTAAATAGTTGTTTCTCTGCATGATATAAGGGCTTTAGTAATATATAATTTCTTTGCAATTAAGTTGACGTCTCCAATATCTGCATTTCTCAGGTAACCAGATTGTCATCGATTTGCAATCTTCGAAAGCACTGGCTGAAAAATTTTCAACACTTTTAGGAATTCGCACATACTGTACATTCTCACATCCGGCAAAGGCAAGTGTAGAGATAGTTACTTCTGCCCCCTCTGCTATAACTACACTCTCTAGTGAAGTGCAATGGCCAAAAGATTGTGGATCAATATCTTTAACACCATTACCGATGTTAAGTGATACCAAACTTGTACAACTAAAGAATGCAGCCTCTCCAATTGTTGTTACACTATTGGGGATTGTTAAGGATTTTATGTTTTTACAGCACCAAAATGCGTGTCTTTCTATTGTAGTAACACCTTCTCTCAACACCAACGAAAGCATACCGGAGCAATCGGAAAAGACATCATGAGTAATGGTCTTTATGCTACCTGGTATAGCAACCGAGGTCAACCCTTTACAATGACTAAACGCAGAAGATCCGAGTGTAGTTACACTTGACGGAAAAAATATATTTAATAAACCCGTACAACCATAAAATGCGAAATCATCTATTCCCGTGACACCATATGGAATGGTTGTATTTTTGCAGCCTGCGATTAGTGTGTTTGTTGCTGTTTCAATAATAGCATTGCAATTATTTCGACTATCATATACAGAGTTTCGCGGATCGACTTTGATTGAATTCAGTTGCGGGCAATTGGCAAACGCTAATCTTCCTATTTCGGCAGTTTGATATGGAATAACGATGGAGTTTAGGCATGAGCATTCGTCAAATGCGGCATGTCCTATTTTTTTTAATCCATCTCCGAGGCTAATAGATCTGAGTTTATAACAACAATGAAATGCATATTCATCAATGATGGCGACACTATTAGGGAGCGTTATCGATGCTAAATTATCACATCTGTAAAATGCGTACCTTCCTATGCGTTTGACAGTGTTAGGAATAGATACAGATGCTAAATTAACACATCTTTCGAAAGTGACATCATCTATTTCTGTTATATTACTTTGAGACATGTCAACCGACTTCAAGTTTCTGCAATCACCAAAAGCATCGGATCCAAGTTCAGTTACACTTTCCGGGATTTTGATATGAGTTAATCCTTCGCATCCGCTAAACGCCACGCTACCAATACAAAAAACACTTGTTGGAATATTAATATGTGTTAATGCTTTTTTTGTATGATATCCACTGAACGCAGCATCTCCAATCCAACGAGTTCCGGGCTTGATAGTATCCTCGACTTGATAGCCTTCTACGGCTTTGACTAAAAATGTATCTGCATAACGGATATGGTTGATGACAGGTAAATTATCACAAAATGTAAAAGCATCCGTTTCTATATGTCTAACGCTATTAGGAATATTAATGGATGCCAAACTCCTACAATTAAAGAAGGCTTCCACCCCTATACTTAATACACTATTGGGTATAGTTACGGACCTCAAACTGCCACAATCCGAGAAAGCTTTATCTCCGATACTGGTGACACGATATATTGTTTCATGATATGTGATAGATGCCGGGATATTGACTGCCTTTATTCCGCTATAGTTACCAGATGTTACTTCTGCTGTTTTTTCCCTGGTATTAAGTTCGTAAACTAAACTACCAATTTGAACTTTTGAGCCATAAACCGCGCCAATGCTTGTTGCAAGTATGACGAATAATGATAATAGTTTTTCTTTCATATTGGTTCGTATTTGTTATCGTCTTTCAGGTTAACTTGTTTGCTTGTTAGTATTGAAAACGCATAACTAAAAGCGGGACTGCAATCTTGCTGTTCCGCTCTTCAAGGCTCTGGTATTGCCTTTTGTTCCAAACAACAACACCGAAGCCCACGCCGTATGCGTAAATGCGCGCAATATGCGCGTACATTATTTACATACCAATGGGCATCTTGTGCTGCGATGTTTTGGAACAATGAATTTACTAGATTCTGAAGAGCCAAAACAAAGCGCTAAAGACGCCTTTTATATGTTCGCATTTACCCACCCGCATCGCGTTCAGCAACGCGGTCGCAACAGATGCCGCCAAACGGCATAAAAGCGACGCGTGCCTTCGCTCTCCCCACCGCAAACAAATAATTGTTTACGTCGGGGTCCCCATAGGCGTGGGCTGAATACGGCTGCAAAGATACGAAAATATTTTGAATTATGCAAATGAAAATGCTAAAAATGCATAAAATATATGCGAGAAAATACAAATTTTTACGGAAAAGCAAGGGGAGAACATATAAATATGCCAGGCATAGACGCGATTATCGGCGGCACTTACAGAGCCGTTGTCCGGATAGTATCCGAACGTAATGAACGCTGCTAAGGACGGCAAAGCCGATGCCTGCATCAAATGCAGGCGCGATAAACGAAGTGACTTAAACAAAATGGCGTAAACAAAGTGACGGAACAAAGTGATGTAAACAAAGTGACAAACGGGCGTAAATATACGCCCGAAGGGAAAAATGTGAGAAAGTACGAAATTTAATGGAAAGCGCAATAAAGGATGGAAGCCTGACGCAAAAAGGTGGCAGAAAAGAGACATACAAAAATTCCCGACTATGCGGTCGGAAATTTTTGGGCTTGATTACTATATGACTTGAATTATCGGAAAAGTAACCTTTGGATGAGGTTTTTATTGATTTACCAGCCATTCCCAGCAAGGCACAACGTCTATTTCGCCACGTGCATCGGTAATAGTGTCCTTGGTGTCGTAGGTGATAATGGTACGTCGTTTGCAAGGTAGCGCATTAACTATCTTGGTCAATGCGGTCACTTCGCGTTGGCGAGTAGTATCTTCGGACAGGTTATACGCTACTTGTATGGCCCATTCTTCTTCCGGGATATAGAAGTCGACTTCCTCTCCTGCGTTATAGAAATAGACCGTATCATTCTCAGGGTCGTGACCGTAACGACGGAAAAGTTCCAGCGCAACCATATTCTCCAAAAGCGAAGATTCGCCGTCAAGCAAGAAGAGGTTTAAGAAACCGTTATCAATGAAGTAGTACTTACAAATACTCTCTTTCTCGGACAGTGCACCAGTGATATTACGCAGGCGCAGCAAAAACCAGGCATCTTCGGTATGAGAAATATAACTCTGTACGGTCGGCACGGAGATTTTACCGTTGATGGTAGAAAGGATATTACTCATTCGGTTGTATGACACCGGTTGCTTCACCGATTCTGCCATCTTCTTGATTAACAAACGCAATGCGGCTACGTTGCTTATTTTATTGCGCGAAACGATGTCGTTCAGATAGATTTTTTGATAAGTACTACTAAGGTAATCGCGTTTGATCTTCATTCCCACCGATT
>Ga0247610_10002362_pt1 | contig 21903 bp, 21 predicted proteins | sample 174DNAGHGhighgp2_FD_193483 | JGI IMG/M metagenome (GOLD analysis project Ga0247610, IMG submission 193483) | Sheep rumen microbial communities from Palmerston North, Manawatu-Wanganui, New Zealand - 1742 DNA GHGhigh gp2 | ecosystem: Host-associated > Mammals > Digestive system > Stomach > Rumen...
CAACGATTTGAAATTTAATTTCACTTGTGCAAGATAATCGCATATTTTTTTATAACCATCCCAATGGGCTTCTTTTGCAGGATAGTCTACTCCAACAAAGACATCGGTTCTGTTTGCCCATTTACATCTTGCTAAACTTTCAATACATTTCTTAAAATGATTGAATCGACAAAGTGTTGGAATGACTACTGGTGCGTATGTTTTTATTGTGATATCAGTTTCTTTTTTCATAGAAGTCTCTTTAATACTTTATTTCATCATCATCACGATTTCGATACACCCCTACTTTTTTACATACAGCCGGAATTCCAGCAAGCAAAGTGTATTGGGGTATGTCGTATTTTTTGTTAAGCAAAGAACTACAACCAACTACACAAAATGCGGGTAAAACTGTATTTTTTAGTAAAGTACATTTTGCTCCAATCCAACATCCTTTCCCAATAAGAACAGGACCATAAGGCGCGATTTTTTCATCTTTTATGTTCATGGATGAAGAAATACAACTTAATTGATGAAAATCTGTATCGACTACAAAGCAGTCAAAGCCGAAACTTACGTCGTCAGCAAAAATCATTTTATAATGAGACGCCAATTTCAGAGCTGCATTGCATTCAAAACGATTGCCGAAAGAAACGGTCGCGTTTGCGCCTATAGAAATGTAAGAATCTCTGCCGATTAGACAGGTTCCTTCAAAAATGATTGTTCCGCCATTATTTTCGAAGGCAATTCCGGTATTGGGATATATTGAACATTTGTTGTGACCGAGGCGTATCATTCCGTACTTTATTTTGTTGGCGTTTATTTTTACACTTCCTGCACACCTTAGCAAGGTTGGTTTATATAGTAGAATTGGTAATTTAATTGCTTGCTTAAAAGGCAAATAATGAAAATTAAAATACAGTGTGTAGGGCAAACTGCGCAGTTGCCACAAGTTTCTACTAAAGAAGGATATTATTTTACGAATGTTTGTCATAATTCTCATAAATCAATTATATGCTTACAAACATTTTTTAGGTCGGCATTCTGTTGCTCGCTAACAAAACGATATCTGTCTTTGATTTTTTCCAAGTTGATTTTTTTTTCCGATGCCATTAGGATTCGATTTTGTATTTCATTTATGTCATATGGGTTGACGTAATAAACTGCGTCGCCGCAAATTTCTGGAACTGAACAAACTCCAGAAACAATACACGTTTTTCCATACTTCATCGCTTCTAATGGAGGCATTCCAAATCCTTCATTTAAAGTAGGATACAAGAAAAAATCACAGCTAGCATAAAGACCTTCTAATTTTTCCGTAGAGATATAGTTGTAACAAATAAATTTATCCTGATGTCTGATAGTTCTTTTAATTTTCTCGGGCAATTTTCCGACAGTTACAACTTTATACTCATGGAGCTGGCCCTTGTCAAAAAGTCCGTTAAGTGCAAGAATTGCCCTGTAAGAGTTTTTCTCAAATCTATCGCAGCTGATTAAAAGAATGAATTTGTTTGCAATATTTACTTTTTCGATTAAAGTGCTTACAATAACTTTAGGCGGTGTATAGAAACACTCAACAGGTTTACTTATATTTGGAAAAAAATTTTTTAAAGCATATTTTGTATGATTGGATACGCAAATGATAGTTTTCATGTTTTCAATACATTTCTGCAAATCATATTTGCGTTTTTTTTGCCAAGTTCTTCTAAATAAAGATTTTATTCTATACTTCCATGCTTGTAAAGTTTTGAAATACTTGATTGCATTGCAATCATATAAAAGTTCAAGAGCCCTCAACCCATGAATTGTACCCACATAAACAGTATTTTCGGGAATTTTAATGTTTTTGTACAAATATGGTAGGCCCGAAAAAAATACATCATATGACCCCTTATTTAGAAGAGTCTGAATATCGTTTATTTCAGATACATTCACTACAGGTATATTTTTTTTCTTTAAGGCGTCCAAGATCCATTCGTCCAAAAATAAACTTGAATCAAAAAAAACAGTTAGAGAGCATTTGTCCTCAAAATACTCATTAAACATTTTAAAAATGGATTTTATATATTCTCCACCTCCATGATATTTGTAGCCGTTTTGAGGTTGTGCTTGCCATAAATCAAAAAGAATTGTTTTCATGCCCCCCCTCCCAAGACTGAATTAATCAGAGAATCCCATTCATTTGAGATTGTTTCTACGCTCAACTTTTTTCGAATATTCACTGCGTTCAGCCCAATTCTTTTCATCTCTAAGGGATTTTCTGCTAGAAACATTAATGACTTTACAAGTTCCTTCTGGTTGTTCATCGGAACAAGGATTGCATTTTGATAGTTGTCAACAACCATTCTAGCCCCATATATAGGGCAATCTGTCACAATGCAAGCCATGCCAAGTGCCATTGCCTCTAACATTGAATTGGACAAGCCTTCATAATCAGAAGATGAAACAAATATCTGAGATGCGTTTGCTTTTGAATGAACATCCTTGCAAAAGGGGAAAACTTTTATTGCGTTTCCCATATTCAATTGTCCTATCAAATTCATAATTCGTTCGCGTTCTTCCCCATCGCCATATATGTGCAATTCATAATCAGAATGTTTTTGATAGAAATCTGTAAAAGACCTTATGAGTAACGGCAAATTTTTCTGTTTATATAATCGGCAAAAATTTACGATCGTTTTTGATTTTTTTTCAAACGATTCGTGATTTGGCAAATCATCCCTTAAGGGATTAAGAATTATCTTTGCATTTCTCAAAGCCAATACGTCGACTGCATTCTCTGTTTGGCAAACGACAATATTTGATCTACGATATGCTAAATTTCTAAGCAACTTTAAAACTTTATTTGCTGGTTCCTGCAAAGGGTTATTTCGTTCCGAGCAAATAATTTTTACATTTAGTCCGAGTGTGGCGAACATCAAAAGAATTGAAGGTTGCCATCCAAAAGCAATTAATAAATCCATTCCTTCACTAATTACACACTTACGTAACAAATATGCCCTATACAATTTCCTAACAAACCTGTTTGTATATGGTCCTTTTAAATCATGCACAATTACTGATCCGTTTAACGGAAACGGATGCTTCTGTCCAAAATGAAATATATGAACATTATATTTTGCAACTAAAGCATTTGCCAAAGTACAAACAACTCTTTCTCCGCCTCCGGCAATCCCTAAATCTCCAACAAGAAAACTTATCTTTTTCATTTGTATCACCCAAAAATAGTTGTGTATGGATATATACGGTAATTAACAATATTTACCGTAAAGAAGTATGCAGAAAAACCAAGGAAAAAAATTGATCCATACAAAATTTTTTTGTTCTTGTCAAAAAAATGTAATGCGTTTGGAAGTAAAATCACTGGTGCAAAAATGAAAAAAAGTGCTAAGCGATTAAACTCGTCAATTATCACCTGACAAGATAACATTCCTATATACATAATTATGCTGTGAAAATACAAAACGCTGTTGTGCTCTAAATCTGAAATCTTATAGAATTTTTGAGCAGAAAACAGTGCTGTGCCTGCAGCTATTATAGATAGCGAAGCAAATTGTCCAGTATTATGTTCCAAGTAGTGGTTATAATACGGAATAAACCGTCCTATAAAAGATACTCCTATCGCAAACTGCGAACTCAACAGAACGCCAAACCAGAGTGCTCCTACACTAAAAAATTTAACTCGCTGCGCATTTATTTTTATCCGATCAAATAAAAAGATTATCAAAAATGCAATCGCACTAATATGAACAGAAACAGCTGCTAAGACGCACAATAGTGCAATATTTTTTTTCGAATTAAAAAGACAATACCACGCTAAAACAAGAAATCCCATTGCAATTTCATGGCGAATCAAATAAAAGGCCGAGGCGAAACCATTTAATGCAAGAAAAACAACAAACGATAGTGCGGGAATCTTCGAGTGCTTGTAAATAACAAAACAGATTGGAATGAAATATATGAGACTACATAGTAAAAGAAAGAAATGATAATTGTCTACAATCATAGACGATAGCTTTACTAAGAGTAAAAAGCCTATTGAGTATGCTGAACTGTTCGGGACATAGGTCACGCCAGAGCTGACAAATTCATACAATTTAATCAATTCAGAAAAATTTTTCTGTGCAGCAATTAAATACACGGGTCTATAAACATCTAAAGTATCTCCTAGTCCCAAATGTATATTTCTAAGCCCGCACAAGGCAATCATCAACAATGACACGACGCTGCAATAAAACCTATTCGAAACAATCTTGTTGCGAACCAGTAATGGCCCAATTAAAATAAACGAATACAAGCAAATATATTCAAGCATAAAAATTATAACAAAGCTTCTTCAAATTTTTTTGAGAGTAACGGCCACTGAAATTTTTCCAAATGTTTTTTTCGAGCAACTTGACCAACATCATTTGACATTAAGCAATCAAACATATATTGAGAGATTGCGTCAGTATCTTCTGGATCAACGCAACGACCTACATCACCAACAACTTCCGGCAATGACGATTTGTCGGAAACAAGAACTTTCGCCCCACATGCAATTGCTTCAAGCGGAGGTATTCCGAATCCTTCGTACAAAGACAAAAAACAAAATAATTGACACAAGGAGTACAACGCAACAAGTTCTGGATCCGAAACATAGCCGACAACATAGATTCGATTCTTATATGAAGACCTTTGTACATAATGTTTTACGTTTTCGAAACCACTACCCGGCATTCCGGCAAGAACTAGGTTGCCATCATACTTATTAGACTCACATAATTTTTCAAAAGCCTTTATCACTCCCATTGCATTTTTGCCGGGATGATCAATCGTTCCAACATATAAGATAAACTTTTCTGGAATATTTAACCTTTCTACAACTTTGTTGGCTTCATCTTTCCCCATTTTCGTGAAGAGCTTTGAATCAACCCCGTTATAAACAACTTCTATTTTATGGGGGTTAACTTTCAAAAAGTGAATAATATCCCTTTTTGAGTTTTCCGACACCGTAATTATTTTATCAGCAATTCTTGCGGTTATCGGGTCGGCCAACTTAGTCCTATAAAACATTTTTAGTGGGCTGAATTTATTCGGAATATTAAATTCAATCAAATCATGCATTATAACGATAGTCTTCACAAATTTTAATATGAGAAATGTAAAATTCGGAATCAACGCGCAATTAGCCCTTTCCTTTAAACAAAGAAAGGGAAAAATAAATGTCGTCCACAACAAGTTTTTTAAAGAACTATTTTTAGAAACAGAATATGTTTTTACAATGACATTGGGATTTGTGAAACGAAATGAATTTTCCATATCAAAATTCGTATAGATTACATACAAATTTTGTCCACTCGCCGAGTTAAGGAGATTTATAAGATTCCGTCCTATACCAGTAATTTTCTTCCCAACATATCCACTTACAACAATTTTCATCTATTTTCCCATCCTTAAGTCACCCTGTCTCGGATCTTGTCCCACGTCAAAAGTTGGGAACTTGGTGCAGTCAATCTCTTTACCAAACAAGCTCTTGAGTTTTGCCTTGAGCACCCACGGGGCAACCTGTGCAATATACTTCTTCATCACCGGGGCGGCAGTACCAACCATCCAGCAGTTCTTCGGACAGGTACGCACCTTTTCACGAACCTTCTGAGCCTGCCCACTGAACCAGATTTCTTCGAAGTTCTTGGCAGTGTGAATATTGCCCATGCTTTCTTGCCAGTAACGCGGTTCAAGGCCGTTGCAAGGGTAAACTTCTCCCCACGGATCCGTAAAGAAGTTCACAGAACCTGCTTCACATGGCAACATGCGCTTACCGCCCTGGATATACTTGATAAGGCCCAGATTAAAGAAGGCTCGGAACCAAGATTTAGGATGATTTTCCTTGAGCAGACGGTTCACCAGTTTGCTGATGTTATCGCAAAGCTCTTCCTTGTTGCTAATCTGGTTGTCTTCCTTGTGGAAGTAGTAGCTGTTGTGGAAGGCAGCCGTAGCAAACTCGAAGTTCATAGAAAGCGCCAGTTCGTAAAGCGGTATCAGGTCGTTGCTGTTCCAGTTGCTGAGCGTCTGGCCAAAGCCAATGTCCTTCACACCCATCTCGTGGAGAGTCTTGAGCGTCTTCATGCCGCGTTCGAAGCCGTCATCGCGGCCGCGCAAGAAGTTGTTCGTTCCTTCAAGACCTTCGATACTCACACGGATGCCGATGTTCGGGAAACGCTCGGCAAGCTTGATAACGCGATCCACCCACCAGCCGCTGGTGCTAATGACAATACGCGGAGCCTTGGTGTAGAGAACCTCTACGATATCTTCCAAGTCTTGACGAATGAACGGTTCACCGCCGGTAACATTCGCAAACTTGAGCTGCGGCAAAATTTCCAGATCTTTCGCCTGGATTTCTTCGCTCTTCTTGGTCGGATTTTTCCAGATGTTACACATTTTGCAACGCATCTGGCAACGGTAGGTCGTAATCACCGACACATCAGTCGGCATCTGAATTTTGGAATTACATTTACTACATGATTCGCAAACCATAAAAACCTTATCTTTTTACTAAATCTCTGTAAACGCAAGCAGTTTGTTCTGCAATTTTATCCCAATTGTAATACTCGTGGATAATATTTTCAAAGTTCACTTGAGAGTCCTTTTGCAAATGCTGTTCAATACGTTTGGCAATTGAATCGACATCTCCCGTTTTTGCGAAGCAATCTGAAGGCAAGGGAACCTCCGTGTTGGCAGGAATATCGCTAGAAACAACATCTAGATTATAGCTCAATGCTTCAAGTAAAGCAATCGGCAATCCTTCGTGATAGCTTGGGATTACAAAAAGCCTCGCATTACGCTGAACAGCACACAAAACGTCTCCACTAATAAAACCTGTCAAAACCGCATTAGCTGCTTTTGCCTCTTCCACCAATTTTCGGGCATAAGTGCTATTGTAATCAGGACGACCGGCAATTACAAGCTTATAATTCTGCTTGAGATTTTCAGGGAGTTTTGCGTACGCAGCAATTAGGTCGTGAAAACCCTTTTCTTCAACAAAGCGGCCGCACGCAAGGATGTATTTTTTTCGCTCAATACCAAAATGAGCTAGAGTTTCTTCTTCGCCTTTAGGAACATCTGTGCGAATTTCAACTCCATTATGAATAAGAATCGTGCGATGAGTTTTGTAAAGATGTTTTAGACAGTTGTCGATATGCTTGCTAATGACAATTATTTTGTGGGAAAATACTGTTCCAAGAAGTTCGCCTAGTTTCAAGACGGATTTGGCAAACTTGCCCCACTTGGCGCGCATATAATCTTGCCCGTGGTGTGTATAGACAACCTTTGTTCCCGTAAGCCGGAATAAAGGCGCCAATATGGCAGGACCAATCGCATGAATATGCACAATATCAGGGCGAGACTTACATACTTCTATAAAACAGCGTAGTGTATGCGAAATAGACTCAAGACATGCACTATGGAAAAAGCCCAATGGAACTACATGAACCCCCGCATAGTCATAGGGGGGCCTTTTATTAACATAGCTATCGCGAGCGTAAAGAGTGATATCAAAGTTTTTTTTTGCTAAACGCGGAAACAAATGTTGGCAATGCGTCTCAATGCCACCCTGAACATCGGGAATGCCTCTTGTACCAATCACAGCAACACGAATAATTTTTTGCGAAGCATTTGTAATCATTGAAAATTAGGTTCCCGAATAATATGGGGTGAGAGTCCGCTGCTCAAACCAATTGAGCGAATCTTCATCGTTTCCAATTTCCCATTTTGGCATTATTTCACACCTCAGTTTGCGGAAAACTGAGGTCACTTTATCTGACACGGAAAATCTGCAGTTCAAAACCATGACATTTACCAAAATACGCAAAATAATAAGTAGAATATACATATTTACAAGAAACTTACAAGGGCGTGACGCTTGTAAAGTGTTGTAAAACTCGCAATTAGCCCTTTAGAATAGAAAAGACCTCACATGGAGGTCCGAATCAAAGTTTACTTGCCAACCACTCCTTTAACGGATTCAAGTAATCTGCATTTAAATTCCATAAATTCGTATCCCTATAATTTCTCTTAGCTTCTTTAATTTTTTCTTTTTCGGCTTTAGTTTCTCCATGAAGGGCTTCTAAATATCCGTATATCTTTGTTTTTTTTGCCGGCGAAGTTGGCTTTTTAGGAGTTTTCCACTCAATCTCTTTATCTGTCAGTTCTTCTTCATAGCGTTCCCAACAATCAAAAATAACTTGATTTTGACGGTTAATAATGTTTTCTAAAATATCTTCTAATGCCCCAGGGTCTCTGTTGTTAGGGGACAAAAAGAGGTGGTATAAAATGTTCTTACTATTCAAATCATTTTCAATCTGCGTTTTACGTTCTTCAAAATTCCTATCTGCATCTAGAATTATCAAGTTTAGAATGTTTTCATTGTTATTGCGTAGCATATCTGGCGCAAACGAAAGGATATTGTCCTTTCCTTCTACAGACTGCAATACGATAACCTGATTATTAGAATTTACCAAATGAATGCGTTTATCTTTTCTTTCTTTAACAGCGTCTGCCAAATCTAAATGCAACAAATAATCGCAGAAAAAGCGCAAATCGCCGATTCCTTCAACAAAAACGTATGCGATTACATTCATTTCATCTCCTAATCTCTACATCTGAATCAATTGCTGCAATAAACTCGTCTGCATCATACTTATAAGCATGCATTTCATTTTTGAAGTTGCTAACGGAAAAAAATCGAACCAGAGGGTGGTATGTAGTATTTTCTTTTAACACATCTCTCAATGCGCATAGCATTTCACTATTATGCGTGGTCAGAAACAGCTGAGTTTTATTATTCCGTTCCATTTCGATTAAAGATTTCCAGAACAACGTATAAGACGAGTAATGTAATCCATTGTCGATCTCATCAATAAAAATAACATCGTTGTTGCTATTAGCTACAGAAATTAGCACATTTAAAAACAGCTTTAGACCATCTCCAGCAAAAGCTAAAGGAACAAGCCCGTTTACATTTTCAAAGCCGACATACAATCCATCATTAAGCATGTCAATACTTGATATGTTTGCATCAAATTTTCGTAAAATTTGCAACAAAACGTCTCGGTTCCCATTTTTTTGGTTCTTCAAAAATTGAGAGAATTCGACACCAAGATCATTTTCGTGAGATGCAGGTATAAACCGAGCTAATGTATTTTCCATGTAGACAGGATCAATTTGTCGATTCATTCTTCCATCTGGAAAGATGGATAAAACGCTACTCATCTGACTAGGGAATCCATCCCGCATAAAAGTCAACTTAATCGAATCAAAATTTTGCATTTTTGTTGATGAATTAGATTGTCCATACGCATTGTACAAATTTTGCAAGGATATATCGACAGATCTGTTTTCATTTTTCACAACACCAGTCAATTGAATTTTGGAATCAAGATCCATATTGTAAAACAGGTAACGAAGATGATCCCAATTGGCTATGTTAGACCTTAAACGAAATGTATTGACAACATTAGGTAATTCGGGATTTGACATCCCGATTAGCAAAAACAAAGCTTCCAATATTGTTGATTTGCCTACGTTATTTTTTCCTGCAATTAGATTAATTTTGGAAAAACCATCTATTTCAAGATGCTGTATTCCACGAAAATTATCAACAGATATATTTTTTATACAATTCGTGATATCATTCATATTGTTGAAAATAGCAAAAACCTTAGCCATTCTTCTCCAATATTTGGCTAAAACAACTTATTTTTGTAGACTGAGGGGGGGGGATGGACGAAAAACAAGCTATTCGATCTTAAATTTTTGCATTTCTCGGTCAATAACGGTGCTCGAGTAATTCGTATAAATCAGCGTTGTTTGAATATTTCTGTGTCCTAACATCTTGGAGATAATCTCGATTGGGATGCCGAAGGTGATGCAGGAGGTCGCAAACGTGTGACGAGCCAGATGTGCGTGCAAATAATGGTTAAATCCGATTTTCTTTGCTCCAGAACGAAGATTCTTGTTGAAAGTGGAGTTGTTCACCACATGAAGAATGGTGTCGGGGCCAAAGTTGCATACTAGTTCCAAAGCCTGGCTCGGAACAGGAATGTAAACCTGCGCATCGGTCTTTTGCGTAAAGAGTCGGATTTTCCCGTTCTGCATATCACGCGGGGAAAGATTCCTCAGGTCCGAATAACGGAGACCCGTAAAGCAAGAAAAAAGGAACGCCCGCAAGGCTTCGCGTTCGCCAAAATTAAGCTGTGATTCCCGTGCACGGAAGTTGCAATACAATTTTTTCAGTTCATCTAATTCCAAAAAATCACGACGGCATCGCGCCTTTTTTAAGGAGATGTTTTGCATTGGATCGCGGCGTATTTCATGCCTGCGGAGCAAAGCCTTTATAAACATCCGCAATATTGAAAGCGAGTGATAAATACAGCCATCGCTATTTCGGCGTGCGTGCATAAAGTCTATGTAGCCAAAGACGAATTCCTCCGTAATTTCTGAACATGTCGCCGAGGGCCGGAACAACCGCAGTTTACGCAAGTGCGACAAGTAAGTCTTATAAGTAAATGTCGAAAGTTTGTCAGCTTTGGATTCCAAAATGTTTCGTGCAGCCATATAAAAATCGTTCATAATTCGGTCCTTTTTGAAAAAATGGGACGCAAATATAGAACACCTCAGTTTTCCGCAAACTGAGGTGTTCCGCCGACTATAAAAGCGCCTCCAAAACACGTTAACGGCTGTTTAAAGGTAAATAGAAGGAACGTAACTAGTGGATATTCAACACATTTTCATTGTAGGCAGCAAAGGGATTCCCAGCGCTTATGGTGGGTATGAAACTTTTGTTGATAAGCTAACCGAATACCATCAAAATGACGCGCGTTTCAAGTATCATGTAGCATGCCGAATTATAGACGATGCGGAGCAAGAGGATGAATTTGAATATCATAACGCCCGCTGTTTCAAAGTAAAAGTTCCAAATATTGGAGCGGCTCAAGCAATTGTTTATGATGTCCGTGCACTTAGTCTGTGTTGTGATTACATAAAAAACAATAATATCCAGCATCCAATTGTGTATTGCTTAGCTTGTCGTATTGGGCCATTTGCAGGTCATTTTCAGAAAAAAATTCATGAACTCGGCGGAAAGTTCTATGTAAATCCAGATGGACATGAATGGTTACGTGCTAAATGGCCTTTGCCCGTGCGGAAGTATTGGAAAATCAGTGAGCACTTGATGGTCAAAGCTGCAGATCTATTAGTATGCGACTCTAAAAACATTGAAAAATACATTCATGAAACATACGCATCTCTCAATCCTCAGACAGCTTTCATTGCATATGGTGCAGAAATTCGTCATAGCAAGCTTGCTGATAATGACGACAAATTTGTAGGCTGGCTTACCGAAAAAGGTCTTAGATCCAAAGAATATTATCTGGTTGTGGGTCGTTTTGTTCCTGAAAACAATTATGAAACAATGATTCGCGAGTTTATGCGGAGCAAAACACAGAAGGATTTTGCGCTGATAACTAATGTAAATCCGTCGTTTTTAGAAGAACTTAAAAGAAAGACAGGTTTTGATAAAGATCCGCGAATTAAGTTTGTTGGTTGCGTTTATGACCAGGAACTTTTGATGAAAATCCGTGAACAGGCTTATGGTTATTTTCATGGGCATGAAGTTGGCGGAACTAATCCGAGTTTACTTGAAGCTCTTGCAAGCAGTGATTTGAATCTACTTCTGGATGTTGGTTTTAATCGTGAGGTAGCGGAAAACGCCGCTATTTATTGGAACAAGGAACCAGGAAATCTTGCTAATCGCATTAATTCTGCAGATAAACTTTCCAAAATAGAAATAGACATTTTCGCAAAAGCAAGTACTGAAAGAATCAAAATAGCGTATAGTTGGGATTTTATAGCCAACAAATATGCTGCTATATGGGGAAAAACCATTTAATTAAATGTTCAAAATCCATTTATAGTTTTAACATGAAAGTTTTGTTGATAGATCAAATTGCCAAGGTAAATTTTAGATATACGTATCCACTGGTTAATGGCTTAACAAAAAATGGAGCCGATGTTGAATTGGTTATGGATTTGAAGTATGAAGACGAAAACTGCAATTGTAAAAAATACAGATGGTTTAATACGGATGAAAAAAACATCGGGAAAATACAAAAAATAAAAAATTATATTGCCTCATATTTTAAAATTTTAAACTTGGTAAAAAAACACAAATATGACGTTATTCAAACAGAATGGTTTATCTTATCTCCGCTAGACTATATTTTCCTTAAACGAATAAAACGAATGTCAAAAGCAAAACTTGTAATAACAGTTCATGACATTCTTCCCTTTAACAAAGCTTTCTACGATTTTTATTTTCATTCAAAATTATACGGACTGGCAGATAAAATCATACTGCAGGCGCCAGGAAATGAAAGCCGCTTTTTAAAGTTGTTTCCTAAAGAGTTTTCTAAAATTCGAATCATTCCACATGGACATATGCTAGATTATGTGGATTCTGTAGGAAAAAGTGTCGGAAGAAAGTATTTAAATATTCCAAATGAAAAAATTGTTCTTTTATTCTTCGGGCAAATAAAAAAAGTAAAAGGCGTTGACATTCTTTTAAATGCGATGTCAATGTTAAAAGAAAAATATCCAAATTTATTTGTTGTTATTGCAGGAAGTGTTTGGAAAGCCGATTTTTCCGAATGTGAAAAAATAATAGAATCAAATAATTTAAATGATTGTTTAAGATTGGATGTGAAATATATTCCTGATGATGAAATCAAGTATTATTACAGCGCTGCGGATGCTTGCGTCTTGCCGTATACAGATGTTTATCAAAGTGGAGTAATACAATTATCGTATGGTTATAAAAAAGTTGTAGTTTCGTCGGATTTGCCTTCGTTTACGCAATTTGTAAAAGAGGGTGTGTCTGGTTTTATTTCAAAACGTGGAGACTCCTTGAGCCTTGCTGCTGCAATAGAAAGATTAATAGCAAATCAAGAAAATTTAAAAAAAATGGGACTAAATGGGTACAACTTAGTTAAATCAGAGCTTGATTGGGATAAATTGACAAAACAAGTGATAACGGATTGCTACAAACAATAGCATTGGGTGTTATGAAAATCGGAATTTTGACATGGTTTTTTGCTGATAATTATGGAGCAAAAGCGCAAAGCTTTGCGTTGCAAAAGATTTTGGAATCGATGGGGCATAATGTAGAAATGATTAACTATGCGCCCATTAGGAGTAAAATACTTAATATAAAAATGTGCATAAATCATCCGGGTTGTAAATTTAATCCGATTAGTCTATTTCGAGACCTTATTAGACATTTTGTTTTTTGGCGTAATAAATCCATATATAACATTTCTCCCAAAATTATATCAGCACAGTCTATTAACAATCAACGCTATGACTATGTTGTACTTGGATCAGATGCTATTTTCAATTTATTACATCCAATGGGAGATAAGCTGTATTATGGAGTTGGTATCGAAACAAAAAAATTAACATATTCACCTAGTTGTGAATATATGCATACTGGATATCGTTTGTCGTCAGAAGAAATAGAAAGTCTTGAAATGATGCGCGAAATTAGCGTTCGAGATGAACGGACGAAACGCTTGTTGCAAAAGAACGGCTTTTCCAACATTGTTGAAACGTTAGACCCAACATTTCTCTATAACTTTGAAATCTTTACGAAAAAAATTCCAGAAAAAAAATTTATTCTAGTATACTGTTTCTCTGATTGGAATGAGTATTCCGAAGAATTCCGTCAATTCGCAAAAGAACAGAATCTGAAAATTATATCTGTCGGGAGAATCTGTAGTTGGGCGGATAAATCATATGATATGGTTGGGCTCGAAAACTGGATTACCGCATTTCGAAATGCAACTTATATTATTACAGATTCTTACCACGGATCAATTTTTTCTATAAAAAATCATAAAGAATTCATTCTGCTTTCGCGTATAGATAAAATTGCAAAAATATCAAGTTTGCTATCTCAATTTAAGATTCAAAGGCCCGTATACAAGGGAAACTGTAATGTTGACAACTATATAAAACAGAATCCCATTGATTATAAAAGCGTAGATGAAATAATGACAAAACTTATAATCGAATCTCTAAATTATTTGAGACGAAAAATAATATAGGTGTAAAAAAATGGTTGTGCCATTTTATATTTTATACGCCTTGTACGTTATATTGGCAATATATTTCGCAGTAAAACGAAATATAAATATGCTACGTTTCTTTCTCATCGCAATTATTTTTCAAAACATCGTTTGCATTTTAGCGTACAACTTTGTTTCCGCTCCAATAATAAAATCCTTTACTTTGGTAAAAGAGGGGATGCTTTATTTAAGCATAGCTTTTGGTCTATTGACATCTTTTAAGATCAACGCAAACGAAAAATCAAAATATTTTATTTTCGTTTTCCTTTACTCATTGGCGATTTTGTGGAACTTTATTTTCTCCCCAACACCAATTCAAACAAGAATTCTAGTAACACGTTTCCTGTTACTTCCCATCATTTGCATCGGAATAGGGAAATCAATGATTCTCCCCACCCCCATGGTTCCAAAGCTATTGCGATCAATCCTTTACTTTGGCATATTCCTCGCCATAAGTGGGATTATCGAATACAAGGTAGGCGATTCATTTTGGACAAACATCGGTTATAGCCAATACGCAATAGACATTAAAGGAAATACCCCCTGGGGGCTGATCAACGGAGTCACTGCAAATTTCTACACTTACGACTTCGGTCCAATGCTACGAAGAGTTGTCACTCACACAGCGGATCCTCTTGCTAGTGCATTTTTAATATCCTTGGCTTTTGGTATAGCCACCTTTAAGAAAAGCCTCAATTTAAAACACAAAAGATTCAATCTCCATACCATATGCTGGTTCGTTCTTGCCATAATCTGCATATTGACTCTATCAAAAGCAGTCTTTATCAACATGGCTATCCTGATGATGATAAAACTTTACTACAATAAAAACATCCCAAAATCCATTTCTAAACTAGCATATGCATTGCTCATAGGAGTGGTCGTTATTAATGTAAAAAAAATGATTATGGGAGCAGACAACTCCGTCGCAGTGCATTTTAACGGTTTTATTAACGGTATTATGTCGAGTGGGGTGTTCGGAAACGGCTTGGGCACAGCAGGTGCATCTGCATCAATGCTTGCGGCGGCAGATGTCGAAGTTGCAGAAAGTTTTATTGGTGCAATGGCAGTTCAAATCGGCGCTATAGGAACAATAGCATTTATCGGTTTGATGTATCAAATTATCAAAAAAATCAATGAAAACTACCAAAGAACCCACAATGAGTTTTTCTTGCTCTGCAAGGCCCTTTTTTATGGATTACTTGTAAGTATTTTCTTCTCAGAATCAAGCGTTACCATTATGGGAACGGGCATTTATTTTATTCTGCTCGGGATAGCCACAAGAAAATCCTGGGAAAACGACCAAACAGAAGGACCCCATGAACAACAGTGCTTTAGTAACAATAATAATTCCCGTCTATAAGGTCGAAAAATATATTCGGAAATGTATAGAATCCGTTCTCGATCAAGATTATAGCAATATCGAACTGATTCTTGTTGATGACGGCACTCCAGATCGCAGTGGCCAAATCGCCGATGAATATGCTCAAAAGGATGCTCGTATTCGCGTAATCCATAAACACAACGAAGGGGTTGCGGTTGCTAGAAATGTTGGAATGGATGCCGCTCGAGGTGATTTTGTCCTTTTTGTTGATTCCGATGACTGGATTTCCAGGGATCATGTCAGTCATTTAGTGTCTCTGCAAAAAAAAGATGATTCTGACATGTGCATGACTACGGAGTATTTTACCCAAAAGACTGATACACAGACTTCTGTAGAAAAAATTGAAACGATTTCATCAGAAAAGGCGGCAACATTGCTTTTGTCGCCCAAGCTGGTGGTTGGATCCTACAATAAGCTATATAGAAGAAGCTGGCTTGAATCAAATCAAATTCGACAGAATACGAACCTTTTTTCAGGAGAAGGACTTCATTTCATCGTAACCGCAGCTCAGCATGCAAACCACGTAACAATAAGCAATCGCAAGATTTATTTCTATCGAAGAAATGTACAGGAAAGTGCAACAACGAAGTTCAACATAAAGATGTTTACCAATAACGAGCTATCCTTGGACTTGATCGAAAAAGACAGAATTGTCAACGGTAAAGACTTCCTAAATATGCTTTCACTTTTCAGAATACACTTGAAAATCAACGGCATTCTCGCCCTTATTTCAAATTCGAAACAGAACGATTATCCAGAAGAATCTAGGAGATGGAAAAGAGAAATTAGAAAAATGGGTATTCCATTGCTGTTTTGCGGAAATATCCCACTGAAGTCCAAAATACGCATCATCTGCGTCATTTTAGCGCCGAGTCTATGGTCTGTCATGGCTCAGCGAAAACGAAACAGTATTTTCAAGGGAAGTGTTTAGTTGTTCAGAACTCAACTGAATAAATTCGTTGCATCGTATAAAAAAATGCCTTTATCCGCAAAGGCTTCACTCTTCTTTTTAGCGGCAAATATATTTCAAAAAGCAATTATGGTTGTCTTTACTCCTGTTTTTACACGGATCATGACAACCGAAGAATTTGCTCAATATGCCGTTTTCCAGTCATGGGAAACCATATTTACTGTATTCGTAACACTAAATATTTCAAGCTATGCTACTGCCAAAGCACTAGTCGAATTCAAAGAAAAACAAGATGATTTTATTTCTAGTGCAGAATTTTTGACTACACTGTTGGTGCTATTTTTTCTGGGAATATTCCTTCTTTCAAAATCCTTTTTTCAGGGAATAAACGCTTTTCCTACATGGGTTTCAATTCTATTATTTGTAGACATGGCTTCTGTTGCTTTTTTTTCATTTTGGTCACAGTCAGAACGATTTAACCAAAGATACAAATCCTTGACGGTCGTATCCATAGCAACGGGCATGCTGTCCCCTATAATAGCGTTCACTTTAATAGTATTCTCTAAAGACATTGGATTGTATAAAGGATGGGCTCGAATTATAGGGCTTGTCCTAACGAACGGGATTGCTGCCATATTTATTTTATATTGGAGCATAAAAAAAAGCAAAGCATTCTTTGTCTTAAAATATTGGAAGTACTGTATTCAGTATTGCTTACCTCTTATCCCCCATTTCCTATCTATGGCATTCCTGCTGAAGATAGGACAGTTGTTTGTTGATAGGTATTGCGGTGGCAACATGTCAGGCATTTATGCTTTAGCAAACAGCTTGGCTCTTTTGATGATGGTCTTTAACGATGCGTTGACCAAAACCCTGGTTCCTTGGACATACCAGAAAATGGCAATTAAGAGCTACAATGAAATTAAAAAGCCCATAACCATAGCCCTTATTATAATTGCGATCCTAGATATAGCAATGGCTCTAATAGCCCCAGAACTAGTTCGTATATTTGCCAACTCTACATATTATGACGCCATATACGCCATACCGCCTTTGGTTGCTGTTTGTTTTTTTGGTTTTCTATACAACACATTTGCGAATATCGAATATTATTTCAAAGAAACCAAGTATGTATCTTTCGCTAGCGTTTGTGCAGGGGTCGTCATACTTACAGCAAACTTCCTGCTAGTTCCTAAATTTGGATATATCGCAGCAGCGTACTCTACATGGTTTAGTTATGTCGTATATGCAATCATGCACTATGTATTTATGCGACAGACCATAAAGAAACATATAGACGGGATGAAAATTTATGACGATGGCCTCATCTTAAAAGTATCCTTGCTTTTTTCCGCAATAATAGCTTGCATCCCAGTTCTTTATAAGTATACAGAAATCAGATGGTCTATTATCGGTTTCGTCATTGTGTATGCGATTATCATACGAAAATCCATCATAAAAGCAGCCGGCATCCTTAAAAAAGAAAAAACATGAAAAAAAAGAATATTGCAATAGAATTAATGCGAGTGATATCTATGCTTATGATAGTAGCTTATCATTGGCAGATTCACGCTTGCAACGACGGCGTTTGTAGTTCTCCTGTTTCTCCTAATCAAATTTTTTCATTCCTTATCGGTTCGTGGGGAACTCTTGGCGTCAATATTTTTTTCATCATTTCTGCCTTTTTTCTTGTTAGAAGCAAAAACATCAACATGGAGAAGGCTTTTTTGTTAGTAGGGAAAGTTTCCATTTACGGGACCGCTGTCGTCCTCGCAGCAAATAGCATGGGAATTGTACCTTTTGACATTATCACATTTATAAAATCTGTACTGGGAGTATTCACGTTTCAATACTGGTTTATTTCTGTATATGTCGTGTTATACATCCTACATCCAGCATTGAATTCCATCCTGGAATCGTCCTCAGAACAATATCTGAGAATAAGTCTTTTGACCGTTATAATATCTACATATTTCGTTGCGTTTGCTTCTGGAAATCTGTTTTTGGGGCGTTTAGCTTGCGGATTGTGCATATATCTAGCTGTTGGCTATCTTGAGAAATATCCACAAAGAAACTTCTTGCGAAAATACGGAAAAATTGCATTTCCGGTCTTATTTTTTGGCATATTAGGAACAGAAATTGTGTTGTCCCACTTAGGGGCCAACTTTAATCCATTGTTTTATTCCTGCATCAGGCGCTTACAAGATACTCATTCCCCGGTTATGTTTTTTACAGGCTTGTGCATGTTTTATTCATTTGCAAATACCCAATTTAAAGAGAGCCGATTCATTCTCTTTCTAGGAAGAATGTCTGTCGGCGCCTATATGATCCATGGCGGAGCTTCGTTCATAAAAGATGTTTTATGGGATGAAATGCTAAGTGCATGCCAATACTATAAGCTTTCTCTATTTGCTTACGGTTGTCATTACATTGGTTCCGTATTACTCATATTTGCTGTTGGTGTACTAGCCGAATTAATTTACACAAATACATTTGAAAGGTTTCTTAAATTTTCGTATCGAAATCTACAAATCATTAAGCAAAGAATCTAGTTCATCAAGTCTGTTCAAATAAGCATTCTTCATCATTTGAATCGCCGTTTGATAGTCCTTGTCTTCGTCTCCGACAAGACCTTCTTTTATTGTTATTGGCCATCGCTCATTGTTTTTCTTTTCTGATTTACCAATATAAGAAACAAGTGAGTCTATAAATAGAGTTTGCTTGCGAAATAGTTCTTTTGATTGTGACCATTCTTGCTTTACAATTTCCTTAAAGGATTTCATCTGCCGAAATTTGTCAATCCATAGATAGTCTTTGATGATCAACCCCGTTTTTTTCGATGTGTAAGTTCCCCAATCAAAATCCCATAGTGGACCGTAATTTAAAACGGAATCCTTATAAACATACATGCTTTTGGGATGCGAAGCTTCTATATTCTGAGCAAGTTCTTGAACAATCCAAAAAGAGGCGACGCTATAAAAATTAATGTAATCTTGAATTCTTTGCTGTTCGCAATTCCCATACAAAATGCATTCTATGGTATCAATATAGCTATATATATAGTTATATTGCGATTTACTTAATTCTTTGGGATACTTTATATTTATTGGAAAGTTTTTATGAGGCGTTTTAAATTTATATAAACCATCGTAAGCTTCGTCTAATTCCAACAAAAAGTCATTATCTTCTAAATCGAGCCTGTTTTTTTTCACTTCTATTTTTTCACAAATGTAATAATTGCCTATAAACACTCTATTCAAAAAGACATCAGCAAACTTTCCCTGAGGAACCCATTTTTGGTTAGTTTGTCGCGCAATTTCAAAAGAAAAAGCATTTCTAATCAATGTTCTATCTTTGTAATTCGCAAGCATTACCCATTTTTTGGCACTTGGCATACCAAGAAAAGTTTGTTTTTTTTCAAACTTTATCGCAAATGGTTTTTTGGGAAATCGCCATGTAGTATTTCCTCTCCCCCTAATGGTCAAATCCAGCACCTCACTTTCGGGAGCTTTTTCGCCCCATATTTGTAATTTAGCGGGAATTTCCGTTTCCCGATCTTTTATTTCCCGGAAATTTTCGGTTTCTATCACGATTCTAGGAATACCTGCATAGGGATATTCTGAGTCATCTAGAGGGAGATAATCCACTATCTTGGAAGAAGATGGGAAAGACTCACCCGAATCTATGGAATTATTGTAAGAATCAGAGACATTTTCAGCACCCTCCACACATTCGCTATTACTGCATGCAGAAAATATTACCACAAGCAAAAAGGCAGAAGCGATGAAAATATACAGTTGTTTAAGCATAAAGCTAACGCCTAAAAAATCCATATAAATATAGCTTTCGGATCGGCTTATTACAAGAATTGTTCTAGAATAAATTGATATAAATAAAACTTATCGCTACCCTAGTATTTTCCAACTTCATTTCAAATGGCATAGATATTTCGGGTTCAACTTTCAAATGTCCAGATTCAAAGACAAGGCCAGCAAATACACGTCGTTCCACGTCACGATATTCCGGCAAATTCTTAACTCCAGCTTGTATGCCAACCTCTTCAAGAGGTTTCGTCTGTCCAGAAATAGAATAACCAATCATCCGACCTATTTCGCTGTCATAACGAGGTTGTAATATTCCTCTTAGCACCAGATACCGAGGATGTAGAGCATATCTTACATCCAGTTCGCTTCCAACATCATAGTAATCCCTATTAAAACGCATTCCTCCAAAAAAGAAACATTCTCCACTCAAGTTAAAAGGCGCAGAAAAACTATAAAATACCGCAAGTCGGCCATACTGGAACTCAAGATCCTGCACAAAAACAGAATTTTTATACAACACTCCCCAATGGTCATAAGGGCGCACCCCCACATAGGCGTATTTTGAATTTTGCATTCTGGAATAAGTGTATATCGGAATCAGTTACTTGTTTTGAGTCAGCACATTTTATCAATCACACCATATTTATCGTTTTTGAATAATCCAGTTCAATCATACCAGAGTTCGCACCCATTTCAGGGAACAAAATCGTTCTTAATTTCAAGCCAAGAGATGTGTATTTAAACACTCCACCATTTTCATACGGCAAAATAACAATACCAGATTGAAATTGCGACTGTTCCAAGCCAGAGGCATCAGTAACAATTCTGCTAATCTTCTGCATCAAGCCAAGTGAAGCCAGTCGAAGAATCGACTCAGAAACATCTCCATACGATTTAAACTCTTTCTCTCCATCAGCAATCGACTCATAATCACCAGGCAAAAATCGGTTTATCACTTCAGCAAAAATTTTCATCGTCGGCAAATCGATATTTCCCTTCACAAATTCAACATATACCCGAGCTAGACAACTAGCCTTGTCTTCTTCTAGGTATCGATCTAAAATAAGAATGAGAAATTCCTATTCGCTATTTTAAGTAAGGAAATTGCATATGATACCAGCGGAATTTTTTCAAGGATTTCTACGCAAACCTGATTTTCAAGAACATCCGTAGCAATCGACAAAAAATCCTCGTTAAAAAGAGAATCTTTTAAAATTTCTAATTTTGCCATCTGCATCACCTCATTTTAAAGTCCATCTTTCGTTCCACGTCCCCATTCCCTTCGCTGCTGTAAAATTTAATATCAGGAAGTATGATTAGACCTCAGAACGAGGTCGAGGGTGAATTTTTGGAGTATTGTTTTGAACGAAAAAGAATCCACGGTTTTCGACTTTTTCGGTTTTCCATCCATAAACGGGGTACACCATAGCCAAGCATTCCCCCCCCCCAAAAAAAAATTGAATTACCTATTGACAATCGACAACAATTAGTGTACATTTGTACAGAAACAACCTGAACGAAGGCTTTTCAGACGCATGTAAGCCAAAGAGAGTAAAAAATGTTGGAACAAAAGGATACGCGAATGTGCGGTAAACTAACAAAGAAATTATTCGAACCACTCGAAACTCCCGTAAACATAGAACGGGG